>Ga0114958_10000670_pt1 | contig 28981 bp, 27 predicted proteins | sample C_130208_EF_Meta_FD_89577 | JGI IMG/M metagenome (GOLD analysis project Ga0114958, IMG submission 89577) | Freshwater microbial communities from Lake Croche, Canada to study carbon cycling - C_130208_EF_MetaG | ecosystem: Environmental > Aquatic > Freshwater > Lake | place: Lake Croche, Canada... | reverse complement strand
CGTTCGGATAAGTTTGAAGACCAGTACGAAGGTACTTTTAGCGAACCAACTTATGAAGAAATAAAAAGACTTTCTGTAAATAATCCTGAATTTATACAATATTACAAATCACATCGCGAAAAAGTCGCTATTAGTAGCTGGCATATTAATGAATATGAATCGTTTGCAATGTGGCAAATTTTCACTCAAAACAGCGAAGGTTTAGCCATTCAATCCACAATTGGAAGATTAGAAAACGCGCTTCTTCCAGAAAAAAAATTCGAACAATTCATTGGTGAAGTGAATTATATCGATTACAAAAAAGAATACATTCCATTTGATGATCTATTTTTTCCTTTTCTGTTTAAGCGAAAAAGTTTTCAATATGAGCGAGAAGTTCGAATCATTTCGGATATTTCGGAGAGTAATATCAAGATTAATGATGGTTTAAAAATCGACGTCGATATTAATCAATTAATCGAAAAAATCTACATTCACCCCAAATCCGAAAACTGGTATAAAAACCTCGTTATCGAATTGGTTTCAAAATTAGGATTTGATTTCACGATTGAAAAATCAGATTTAGAAAGTGATATTTTGATTTAAGATTAAAACCTTGCATTCAACTTCAGATTAAAAACGCGCGTTGTCATATAATTAGGAATGGCGTATTGATTTTTCGAATACACATCACGAACCCAAGTATTCGTAATCGCATTTTGATTATCAAAAAGATTGAAAATCTCTAATCCAATAGCCAATTCCTTAAAAGGTTGAAGCCAATTTTTAGAAGATTGATTTTTGCTATCAATTAAAACTTTAGAAAATCCTACATCGGCACGGCGGTAATCTCTTAATCTATTTTGGTACAAATAAGGATCGGCATACGAAGGAGAACCTCCGGGTAATCCTGTGTTATAAACCAAATTAAGGTATAATTTCACACTTGGAATATTCGGCATATAATCTTGAAAAAGCAATCCGAATTTCAACATTTGATCTGTTGGTCTTGAAATATATCCTTTGTCATCAATATTCTCCTCAGTTTTTAGATAGCCAAAACTAAACCAAGATTCGGTTCCAGGAACGAATTCTCCATTTAATCTAAAATCAAATCCTTGTGCATACGCTTTTGCATTATTGGCAGCAGCATAACGAATACGAACATTGTCCAAAGTATAAGGATTTACATCTGTCAGCAATTTATAATACAATTCGGAAACCATTTTAAAAGGACGATTCCACATTTTAAAACTATAATCTTGACTCAAAACAATATGAATCGATTGCTGGGCTTTGACATTGGTTTGAACCACACCATCTTGATCTCTTAATTCTCGATAAAATGGGGGCTGATGGTACAATCCTCCCGAAAGTCTAAAAAACATATCTTTATTCCAATTGGGTTTCAGACTTATTTGTGCTCTAGGACTAAATGTAAATTGCATTTTACTAGTTAAATCAGCTCCAGAAACTTCCCAATTTTGGGAGCGAACGCCTGCATTTAACCAAATTTCATTATTGCCCAAATATCCTTTTCTACTCCATTGCGCATAAGCCGAAAACCTATTTATATTTACAAAATTAGTTGCTCTCACATTTTGATAAGGAACTAATGGCCCAATATAAGGAGAATAAGGTTGCTCGTTTTTAGCCAAAAGAATTTTAGGCGGATTTATTGAAAAACCAGCCGAATCAATCACTTCCCATTCCACAACACGATCGCGAATGGATTCGCGGGTAAATTTCATGCCCCATTCTAATTGATTTTTTTCCAAAGTATGGAAACCTTTTATTTCAGCATTCACAATTAACGCATCCAAATCATTTCGAGCATGATTGAGTTGCGAACCAATTCCTCTTGAAAAAGCGACTTTACCAAAATTTTCTGATCCAAGATTAGAATCCACTTCGCCTAAACGATATTGAGCAAAAATATCAAAATATTCTTTTTCTTGAGTATGATATGCGGAACTAATAAACTTATAAGTTATGTTTTCCGAAGCTACATAAGTAGATTTTATTGCCCCAAAATAAGTATCGTATTTATCTTTTTCCTGACCTTCATAATAAATTAATAATGCCATTGGATTGTCAATTGTTCCAAAATTAGTTTGGCGGGTTAAGGGCTGGTATTGATACTTATTTTGTGAAATATTTCCCAGAAAACTCCATTGCCATTTATCCGAAGCATTATAATTGATATTCGTTTGAACATCAGCAAAAGTAGGGGTGTAATTTGTTTCTGTTTCCTGACTTTTTACTAAAAGACTATTATTTCGATATCGAACTCCTGTTATAGCAGACCATTTTTTATTTTTAGAAACAGCATCAACGGCAAGGCTTCCACCAAGAAAACTAGTTTCAAGTATTGCCCCAAACTGAGTTGGTTTACGATAGGTTATATCCAAAACAGAGGATAATTTATCTCCGTATTTAGCCTGAAATCCACCAGCAGAAAAATCTATATTTTGAACCAAATCCGTATTGGTAAAACTCAATCCTTCTTGTTGACCAGAACGAATTAAAAACGGACGATATATTTCGATTTCATTTACATAAACCAAATTTTCGTCATAATTCCCTCCACGAACAGAGTATTGTGTACTTAATTCATTATTAGAATTTACACCTGGAAGCGATTTTAAAATATTTTCGACACCAGCATTAGCACCAGGAATTTTTCGAATTAATTCGGGTTCTAAAACGGTAATTCCCTGAACTCTTTTTTTATTATTAACCGTAATAACGACTTCACCCATTTGTTCTTCTTGGTCACTCATAACCAAGTTAAACTCGTATTCTTCGTTTGGTTTTAAAGAAATAGAAACGGTGGCTTTTTTTAATGAAATATGGGAGAAAACAACAAGTGCTTTTTGATTTGAAGGAACGTTTAAGCTATAAAAACCATTTTGGTTTGATTTAGTTCCGACACCCCGACAAGAGACATTAACATTTTCTACGGGCTGGTTATTTTTATCCAGAATCACTCCTTTTACCTTAGAAATTTGAGCAAAAGCAAGGTGTCCGAAACAGAAAAAAAAGAAAGCAAGTATTATTTTATTTACACTCAAGGATTTTAATTTTTATTTTTTTGGCTTCTGAAAAAATGAGTTTCAAAGATAGTAGAATTCCCTACATTATCAATTACAATTAATTTTAAATAATTAGCCCCTTCTTCTGCTATAACATCATTAAAATCATGTGTTATTTTTTTGGTTTTATTGTCATATTCAAAAAGAATCCATTTCCTGTTCAAATACCCATTATAAGATTTAATCCCTGATAATGAATCGCTAATGGTAAATTGAATAGTATTTTGATCGCTTATCCATTTTCCTTCAATAGGTTTTAAAATTGTTATTTTTGGTGCTATTGTATCCAAGACTAAACTGAATTTTCCTAAAACTTTTGCTTTTGCGATATAAATATTATCTTTTCTGAATGTTGGGTTGTATTTTATTTTATTTTCGTCAAAAGAAGCTATAAATAATTTATCCTTTTGATTTTCAGAATATTTAGTATCTTCTATTGAAATTGTAAAATTGCTGTGAGCAGGAACCGTATCTTCATGAAGAAATAAAGTATCGTTTTTGACATCAAAATTCATATTGAAATCATCATAAAAAGTACCAGCAGGTAGAAAAACAGAAATATTATCTTTGGCAAAATTGCTGTCTTTATTTGATTTTACATAATATTTTGAAATCACAGGCTCTTTTTCGACAACTGTTGCTTGTAATTCGTATTTAATTGGAATAGAAACCGTTGTTTTATTTCCATAATAATCGGCTACTTCAATACGATAAATAGAAGTTAAATTAGGAGTTAAAGTCACAACACCATTAGAATCATCCGCTTTAATTACGCTTAATTTAAACGGAGTTTTCATAAATAATTTTTGGATTCTTTGTTGCGTTTTCTTGTATCTTGGATAATCCATCAACGCATTTACATAACGCATTTCATCAAAAGAATAAGTATCGAATTGGTATCCAAAATTTGTAATTCCATTAAAAAAAGTTTGGACTTTATATACCCCATTTTTATTAAAAGAAACATCATCAAAATCAAAAGCATTAATTCCAAATCCAATTTTTCCATTGGAAATCACTTTATCGGAAACATAAGTCCCGTCTTTTTGCAAAGAAAGATTTAACAATAAAGGACGCTTTGACTGATTGACAATCGTTTTGTCATCTAAAGGATATACATAAATTCCAGAAACGATAGGTTTTTTAGTGTCTTTCATCAATTTATCAAAACCAAAAAACATAGGATTAATAATGTTCTCAGTTACATTATCTCTGAATTCAAAATGAAGATGTGGTCCTTCAGAAGCGCCTGTATTTCCAGAAAAAGCAATAATTTGACCTTTTTGAACCACTAATTCACCTGGCTTTAAAAACAACTCCACTTCAAATGATTCTTCTTTATATTGTGCCTTTTTTATAAAATCCTGAATTAGGTTATTTGCTCTTTGCAAATGTCCGTAAACAGAAGTAAACCCATTAGAATGAGTAACATAAATCGTTTTTCCATTACCGAAAGTAGAAATTTTAATTCTAGAAATATAACCATCTGCAACGGCATGAACTTCTAAACCTTCTTTTTGCATCGTTTTTAAATCAAAACCCGCATGAAAATGATTGGGTCTAAGCTCGCCAAAGTTTCCTGATAATTGCATAGGAATATCTAGTGGCGATTGAAAGTAGTCTTTTGGATAATTCGTTTGCGCAGATAACGAACCGCAAATCAACAGAATAAATAGGTAAAATCTCATTGAATACATTTTTGCTAAGTTAAATAAAAGAAACTAATTTAATAAGATAAATTATAAATATCTAATTGTCAATAATTTACGTTTTTTAATGTAAAAAAACAAATAAAATATTGAAATAATAAAAAGGAATACTAACTTTGTAAGATTATGTAATACGTAGGATATATTATGAGTGTAATTGCAGAAATAATTGATACTCTTGAAAATAAGATTGAAAAACTGTTTTTTAAAATAAATAGTTTAGAGAACAACAATCAATCTTTAAAAATAGAATTAACAAAATCAGCACAAACCATACAAAACCAATCTCGAGAGATTGAAGCGTTAAAATCGCAGTATGAAACACTTAAAATTGCTAACGCATTATTAGGCAGTGAGGAAAATAAAAGAGATACGAAGCTTAAAATAAATTCATTAATTCGCGAAATTGATTACTGCATAGCTCAGCTATCAGATTAAAAAGATATGGACGAAAAGCTTAAAATTAAGATATCAATTGCAGATAGAATTTACCCGCTAACGGTAGAATTGTCTCAGGAAGAAGGACTTAGAAGTGCTTCTAAAAAAATTGATGCCATGATGAAGCAATTTGAAGAAAATTATGCTGTTCGTGACAAGCAAGATGTATTAGCGATGTGTGCTTTGCAATTTGCTTCTCAATCAGAACAAAAAAAAATTGACACCAGTATAGATGGTGATGCTACAATTGAAAGATTAAAAAAAATCAATTTAATTTTAGATCAATATCTCGACAAATAAACGTTCTTAACAATAACTAAGATACTGCCTACATTAGTTCATATTTGGTAAACTCAACACTAACAATTTAGAATGAGCAAATCATCGTTACTATAGCAAGCCAATTCAGTTTGGAAGCTTGAACAACGAGTTAGCTCAAAACTTGTCTTTCCGAGTTTATACAAGCAACCTAATGTAGGCTTTTTTTATATATAAATTTTAATAAACATGGACATTTTAACAATAATTATTTCAGGAATTGGAGGAGTTGCAGGAGGTTTTGGTATTGCTAAAACCATAGAAAAAAGTAACATCTCTAATTTGATCAAAGGAGCAAAAAAAGAAGCATCATCTATTTTAAGAGATGCTAATTTGGAGGCTGAAAACATCAAAAAAGACAAAATTCTTCAAGCAAAAGAGAAATTTATCGAACTAAAATCAGAGCATGAGCAGGTCATTCTTTCTCGTGATCAAAAGATGGCTGAAGTCGAAAAAAGAATTCGAGACAAAGAATCTCAAATTTCAAATGAATTATCAAAAGCTAAGAAAGTTAATGACGATTTTGAATCTAAAACTATTGAGTACACCACTAAAGTAGAGATTTTAGACAAGAAACAAACCGAAGTTGAAAAATTGCACAAAAGCCATCTTCAACAATTAGAAGTTATTTCGGGTCTTTCTACAGAGGATGCTAAAAACCAATTGATAGAAGGATTGAAAGCAGAGGCAAAATCTCAGGCAATGTCTCACATACAAGACACAATTGAAGAAGCAAAATTAACCGCGCAACAAGAAGCCAAAAAAATCATCATTAATACTATTCAAAGAGTTGGTACAGAGGAAGCTGTAGAAAACTGCGTTTCCGTTTTTAACATTGAATCTGACGATGTAAAGGGTAGAATTATTGGTCGTGAAGGTAGAAATATTAGAGCGATTGAGGCGGCAACTGGTGTAGAAATCATTGTAGATGATACTCCAGAAGCAATAATCCTTTCTTGTTTTGATCCTGTTCGAAGAGAAATTGCTCGTCTTTCGTTGCATAAATTAGTTACGGATGGTCGTATTCACCCTGCACGTATCGAAGAAGTTGTAGCTAAAACTACCAAACAAATTGACGACGAAATTATTGAAGTTGGTAAACGTACCGTTATCGATTTAGGAATTCATGGATTACATCCAGAATTGATTAAAGTGGTAGGGCGAATGAAATACCGTTCTTCTTATGGACAAAATTTATTGCAACACTCCCGTGAAGTTTCTAAACTTTGTGGAATCATGGCAGCCGAATTAGGATTGAATGTAAAATTAGCCAAAAGAGCTGGTTTACTTCATGATATTGGTAAAGTTCCAGATGTGGAAAGCGATTTGCCACACGCCTTATTAGGGATGCAATGGGCGGAGAAATATGGTGAAAAAGAAGAGGTTTGCAACGCTATTGGTGCACACCACGACGAAATAGAAATGAAATCTTTATTATCTCCGATTATTCAGGTTTGTGATGCTATTTCAGGTGCAAGACCAGGTGCAAGAAGACAAGTTTTAGATTCTTACATTCAACGTCTGAAAGATTTAGAAGAAGTGGCTTATGGATTTAGCGGCGTTAAAAATGCTTATGCTATTCAAGCGGGTAGAGAACTACGCGTAATTGTTGAAAGCGAAAAAGTTTCTGATGATCGTGCAGCTACTTTATCTTTCGAAATTTCACAAAAAATACAAACCGAAATGACTTATCCAGGTCAAGTGAAAGTAACGGTGATTAGAGAAACTAGAGCGGTTAATATCGCAAAATAAAACAAACAGAATTACCAAAAAGGCTTATTAATTGCAAAATTAGTAAGCCTTTTTTTTATGCCCTATTTTAATAATCCACGTATTTTTAGTAGTATTTTTTTGGGCGTGCCCCTTCGTAAAAACTACGGGTCAGGTGTTCCGCTGCAAGTCCTCGCCAAGTTCCGCTTTCGCTACACTTCGCTGTGGGCTTTTCGCTTCACCCCCTCACGCAAGACCCGATTTCAGATTTCGATATTTAGACTTCTACAGAAATTTACAAACTCTAAACCCCATTTACCACGTCCTGAAGTACATTAATGGGGTTGTATAAGTGGATAAACGGGGTTATGAACTCCAATAACGGGGTCTCGAAGTGCATTAAAGGGGTTCTGCAAGTAGATAAATGGGGTTCTCAACTCCTTTAATGGGGTCTCGAAGCACATTAATGGGGTTGTATAAGTGGATCATCTGGGTTCTAAACTCCTTTAATGGGGTTTCGAAGTGCATTAATGGGGTTCTGAACTCCATTAACGGGGTCTCAAAGTGCATTAAAGGGGTTATGCAACGGGGTAAACGGGGTCTTGAACCACTTTAATGGGGTTGTATAACGTGGTAAATGGGGTCTGGAACCCCGTTAAAGGGGTTACACAACGTGGTAAACGGGGTCTGGAACCACTTAAAAGGGGTTGCATAACGTGGTAAATGCAGTTTAGGACGTGGTTGACCACGTTATTGGACGTCAAAATACCAAAACATCCTTGCTTCAACCCCAACTTTAAACAAAATACCTGACAGGTTTTAAAACCTATCAGGTGTAAACTTATTTCAGTATCCAAATGAAAATAAAAATTAGCATCTGAAATAAACATTTTTCACTGCAGATTAAACGGACTTTCCCAAATAACCGATTAAACAAATAACCGAATAAACCCATATTTAATCATTTTCGCGGATGATAAGAATTTATCACTTGTGTCAAAAATTTTCGATCAAGATGAACGTAAATTTCGGTGGTGGTTATAGATTCATGACCCAACATTAATTGAATAGAGCGCAAATCGGCACCGTTTTCCAAAAGATGTGTTGCAAAAGAATGACGCAAAGTGTGCGGACTAATACTTTTGTTCAAATCTATTTTTAGTGCTAAATCCTTTATAATAGTAAATATCATGGCTCGAGTCAGCTGTGCTCCTCTTCTATTTAAAAACAAAGTATCTTCGAATCCTTTTTTTATATTCAAATCGGATCTTGAGGAATTTTTATAAAGGGTAATGAAATTTTGTGTTGAACTTCCAATAGGCACAAATCGCTGTTTATTACCTTTACCAGTAATTTTTATAAAGCCTTCCTCAAAAAATAAATCAGAAATCTTTAAGGCTACTAATTCTGAAACTCGAAGTCCACAACTGTATAAAGATTCCAGCATAGCACGATTTCGTTCCCCTTCTTTCGAACTTAAATCAATAGCTGCAATCAGCGCATCAATTTCATCAACCGATAACGTATCTGGAAGTTTTCGTCCTGTTTTAGGAGTTTCAATCAATTCTAAAGGGTTGTCAGAACGATAATCTTCAAAAATTAAATAACTGAAGAAACTTTTTAAACCAGAAATAATTCTAGCTTGAGAACGGGGATTAACCTCTTTTGAAACACTATAAATAAATTGCTGAATAGTTTCCTCGGTAATTTTTATTGGAGAAATATCGATTTCATTTTTAGACAAAAACAAACACAATCGTTCCAAATCAAAAGAATAATTTTCAACAGTATTCTTTGACAAACCTCTTTCGATTTTAAGATAGGATTGATAACTTTTAATATAGGTTTTCCAAATCATAGTACAAAGTAAAACTATTTTAGGACATAAAAAAACCACGCAATTTGCGTGGTTTGAAATATTTTAATTTTAAAATTACTTAAATTTATACCCTATAGAAAGTAAAAAAAACACTGTTTTTAATTTTAGAATTATCTCCAGATTCTGTTTTCATAACATTGGCTAAACCAAAATTGTAACGAACACCTGCAGAAATGTTTTTTGCAATATCATATCCTGCACCAAAATTTAATCCATAATCCAATGATTCAAACATTGTTTTGGCGTCTTGTGTTACAGTTTGTTTTAAAACCTTAACTTCTAATTTTGAACTTGTCAAAAAACCAATTTGTGGTCCCGCTTCCAAACTAAATTTTTCCGAAGCATAATATTTAAACAGTATTGGGATGTTAATATAAGACAACTTAAAGGTGTTTTCTGTATTAAAATCAGTACCACCATCATTAACAAACATATTAAATTTACTCCCTTGTGTAGAATACAATAACTCAGGTTGAATAGAAAATTTATCCGTAATTATAAAATCTACAAAACCACCAATATTGAAACCTATCATTGAAGAAGGACTTGGCGCACCATCCCCTGAGTAATTCTGACTTGCAATATTCAAGCCTCCTTTTATACCAAATTGTGCTTTTTGAGCATAGGTAAATCCAAACGTTAATACAGCAATTGCAATTAAAATATTTTTTTTCATTTTTGTTTTTTTTGATTAATTATCATCCAAAAATAAACAACTTTTCTCACTAAAAAAAATATAAAACTTTTTATAATCACTAGAATACAAATTAAAAAGTATTATATAAACTATTTTTGGACATAAAAAAACCACGCTATTTGCGTGGTTTGAATAGGGTAATTCTATGATATTAGAATCTATATCCCAATGCTAATTGAAAAACAGAGTTTTTAGATGCAGATTCTCCAGAAGCTAAATCTTTTTGCAATTGAGTCAAACCCATATTATAACGCAGACCCGCGTTGAAATTTTCGGTAAAATTATATCCTAAACCAAAGTTTAAACCAAAATCAGTAGTCTTCATAGCGTCTTTCACATCGGTTGATTGCCCGCCAGAAGTTGCCTTAGCGGATGTTAAAAAACCAATTTGCGGACCTAATTCAATACTAAAAGCGGGAGCTACATAATATTTAGCCATAATAGGGATTGTAACATAATCCATTTTTAAATCCCCTTTTTCTCCGCTAAAATCTAATTTAACCCCTTGAGTGGAATACAACAACTCTGGTTGAATTGCAAATTTTTCCCCCAACATAAACTCCCCTAAAACACCTACGTGAAAACCTACTAAAGTACTTGAACTTACTCCGTCTTGATTGGCATTAGTAATAGAACATAAATTTAAACCTGCTTTAACCCCAAAATAAATTTCTTTTTTGTCTTGTGAATGAGCTACACTAAATAATAAAAAAGCTACGGTCAATAAAATAAATTTTTTCATGATTGTTTTATTTAAAATTAGTTATTCAAATTTAAAAAAAAATAATTATATAACTCAATAATATTGTTCAAATATACTGATTGTCAATACATTATGACGAAACATAAGAAAAAAATTATAATTTAATTGTTTTTAACTCTAAAAAAGCCAAAATAAATAAAAACACAAAAGTTCTAATTTTGCACGTATATTTACATTTAAATTAAAAAAACCAATCATGAAAAAAACAATCTTAGTTGCCTTATTATTAGTTGCAATTTCTACAAATGTACAAGGCCAATTTGTAAAATTTGGAATTAAAGCGGGATTAAATTATGCGAATCAAACTGGAACTGACATTACAGTAAATGCTAAAACATACCAAACAGAAGCCATTACAAGTTATCACGCAGGAATAATAGCCGAAATAAGTGTTTTTGAAAGCCTATCAATTCAACCTGAATTATTATATTCGACACAAGGAGCCACATATAAAAATGTCGCAGAAGAAATTAAAAGTAAAGTAGGTTACCTTTCAATTCCAGTAATGGCAAAAATATATTTGAACAAAACCCTAAGTCTTGAATTAGGGCCTCAAGCCTCTTTTTTATTAAGCGGAAAAGATCAGTTTGTTGCAAAAGACCCCAACACATTTGATTTTTCTGTTGCAGGAGGATTAGGTATAAAAGTGAGCGAAAATATCTTTATCTCTGGAAGATATGGTTTAGGATTAACCGAAGTATCTAAAGATGCAAAAACTAAAAATTCAGTAGTTCAAGTTTCGGCAGGTATTATGTTTTAAAAAAATAAATTAAAATAGTATCAAAACCGTTCTTTAAATTAGAACGGTTTTTTTATTTTTACCAAAATATGAATTATGAAAATTAGCATCATCAACGGACCAAATCTTAATTTATTAGGAAAACGTGAGCCAGAAGTTTATGGATCTCAAACTTTTGAAGACTATTTCAACACTTTAAAAGAAAAATACCCACAAATAGAACTAAGCTACTACCAAAGTAATATAGAGGGCGAATTGATTGATAAAATTCAGGAATTTGGGTTTTCGTATGACGGTATAATTCTAAATGCTGGTGCTTATACACATACTTCCATCGGAATTGGAGATGCCATAAAAGGAATAACAACTCCAGTAGTAGAAGTTCATATTTCGAATACTTTTTCTCGTGAAAGCTTCCGTCATCAATCTTATATTTCTGGCAATGCCAAAGGTGTTATTTTAGGTTTCGGAATGCGAAGCTATGAATTAGCGTTGTTGTCTTTTTTGTAAACATTTTTTTTAATATTTATTAAAAACGGGATAGACTTTTAAAATCTAACCCGTTTTTTACTTTATTTCTTTTCAATACTCGGTTGGTTCAATATGAATTAAAACATGTCCTAATTCCGGAATTTGTTCTCGCAAAGTATCTTTGAGCAGATGAGATATTTCGTGACCTTCTCTTACCGTTATTTCTGAATTCACAATAGCATGAAGTTCAACATGGTATTTCATTCCCGCTTTTCTAATAAAACATTTTTCGGTATTGACAATTCCATCCACTTGATGAGCAACATTCCTAATTTGAAGAATTAAATCATCATATAAATGTTCGTCCATAATTTCGCCAAGTGCGGGTCTGAAAATTAAATAACTATTATAAAAAATAAATCCAGCTGCAAAAAGTGCTGCCCAATCATCGGCAGATTCATATCCTTTGCCTAAAATCAAAGCAATAGAAATACCAATAAAAGCAGCTATCGAAGTTATTGCATCGCTTCTATGGTGCCAAGCATCTGCTTTCAGGGAGGAACTATTGGATTCTATACTTCGTTTCATTACTAAGCGAAACGAATACTCTTTCCAAAAAATAATTCCACCAAGAACAAAAAGTGTCCAAGATTTTGGTAATTCGTGTGGCGTTCTAATATTAACAATACTCTCATACCCTATTATTGTGGCAGATGTAATTAAAAAACCAACTACCAAAAAGGTAATCAGTGGTTCCGCTCTTCCGTGTCCGTAAGGATGATTTTCGTCTGCAGGCCTATTCGAATATTTTATTCCGAACAAAACTAAAAACGAAGAAAAAATATCTGTTGTCGATTCGATTGCATCTGCAGTCAGCGCATACGAATTACCAAAAAACCCAGCTAGTCCTTTGATTAATGCCAAAGATGCATTACTTATTATACTAAAATAAGTTGCTTTAACTGCGGTTTGTTCGTTTGTCATTTGGGTTTTATATAAAACTAAGCTCTTACAATTTTTGCACCAATAGCTCTCAATCGTTCATCTATTCTTTCATATCCTCTATCGATTTGCTCAATATTCTGTATAGTGCTTGTTCCTTTTGCAGAAAGTGCAGCAATCAACAAGGAGATTCCGGCTCTAATATCTGGAGATGACATGGTAGTTGCTTTTAATTGTGATTTAAAATCATGACCAATTACTACTGCTCTATGGGGATCGCAAAGAATAATTTTAGCTCCCATATCTATCAATTTATCTACGAAGAACAATCTACTTTCAAACATTTTTTGATGTATCAAAACATCTCCTCTTGCTTGAGTTGCAACAACCAAAACAATACTCAATAAATCTGGAGTAAATCCTGGCCATGGCGCATCTGATATAGTAAGAATCGAACCGTCAATATCTGTTTTTACTTGATATCCGTCTTTATGTTCTGGAATGTAAATATCATCTCCTCTTTTTTCTAAAGTAATTCCCAATTTTCTAAAGACATTTGGAATCAATCCAAGGTTTTCCCAACTTACATCTTTAATGGTAATTTCGCTTCTTGTCATCGCGGCAAGACCAATCCAACTTCCTATTTCAATCATATCTGGAAGAATTCTATGGGTACAACCAACAAGACTTTCGACCCCTTCAATTGTTATTAAATTGGATCCAATTCCAGAAACCTTAGCTCCCATTGCGTTCATCATTTTACAAAGCTGTTGCAAATAGGGTTCGCAAGCTGCATTGTAAATAGTTGTTTTTCCTTTTGCCAAAACGGCAGCCATAACAATATTTGCAGTTCCGGTAACAGAAGCTTCGTCTAAAAGCATATCGGAACCAGTCAATCCTTCAGGAGCTTCTACTCCATAAAAATGATCTTCTCTATTGTAACGAAATTTTGCTCCAAGATTGATAAAACCTTCGAAATGAGTATCTAATCTTCTACGTCCAATTTTATCTCCGCCTGGTTTTGGAATATATCCTTTTCCAAAGCGTGCCAAAAGTGGCCCCACAATCATAATTGAACCTCGAAGTGAACCGCCTTCTTTCTTGAAAGCTTCTGTTTCTAAATAATTTACATTTACATCATCGGCCTGAAAAGAGTAAGATCCAGATCCTAATTTTTGTATTTTAACTCCTAAATTTCCCAAAAGGGTAATTAGCTTATTTATATCGATAATATCAGGTATATTATTAATCGTGACCTTTTCAGGTGTTAATAATACAGCACATAAAATTTGTAAGGCTTCGTTTTTAGCTCCTTGAGGTGTGATCTCCCCTTTTAGGGAGATGCCCCCTTCTATTTTGAAAATTCCCATATTTTTAAATTATGAATTATGAGTTATTAGTTATGAATAGTGTGCTAAAGTTTTTAAACTTATAATTCATAATTTATAACTGATTTACAAAGGTTTTCTATTTTGGTTTTTATGAATAGGATTTGGTTTTCCTGTTTTTATATTTTTATTACTTTGAATTTTTGGTTGACCTGCAGGCATTATTTTATTAGAAATACGCTTATTGGTTCGCAACAAATCTGTTGTATTCAAAAGTTCCTCGGTACTTTGAATCAAATTCAATTTTCCATCAGACAGTTCATATAAATGTTCGAAAATAACATCGTCTTTCACGGTGTCTTTGTTCCAACTTAAATAAGACTTTTTCATGTGATTGGCAATAACTTTCACCAAGGCATTTTTCATTTCGCCATCTTCCCATTTATTAGCCACATCAATCATATATTTGATGTTATTTCCATAATATCTGTATTTTGGAAAATTTTGTGGGTATTTTAAAACATCTGGTTTCAACTGCAATACTTCGCGAGTTGGAACTGGATATGGCGATTCAACGTCCAATTTAAAATCGGACATTATAAACAATTGATCCCATAATTTATGCTGAAAATCTAATACATCACGTAAATGAGGATTCAAACTTCCCATAACTTGAATGATATATTTGGCTGCTTTATTGCGTTCAATAGAATCTTCAATTGCCGTTGCTTGGTCAATTAGTTTTTGCAAATGACGGCCATATTCCGGAATAATTAAATGAGATCGCTCTGCATTATATTCCAAATGATGAACCACATCGTTCGCAATTTCTTTTACATATTTTGAATTCATCTGTTTATACTATTTGTTTTTTATTTGAAGATGGAACGCCTAATTATATTCTTGTGTCTTAATGAAGATCGTTATCGGCGTTTCATATTCGAATTTATATTTTTTTGAATAATCTTAAACCTAATTGAAGCACATTTATCAATTTAAAATGAGGCTCATCAAATAGATTTTTACAATAATTTATAATGAAATAATACCTTTTATTGTAGAAACTTCTAGGTATTTATCGACAATTTCTTGTGCATCTTTCATAGTAACATCAACAGAAATACTAGTGAATTTACCCGTTTTGGATTTTGTAGTTTTGATTACAGCTCCCATGCAATCAAATGCATTTTCTACTCGTTCTACGTTGTCATTTTCAGTTGGTACAATAAATTTATACAAATATAAAGCTGGCCATGTATTACTATAATCCAACTCTGTTTTTAACCTATCATAAAATTCTTGAGTGTTCTTGTCCATTCTATAATTAAAAATAAAAGCAAATATACAGTTTTGATTTTAGATTTAGGATTTAGGATTTAGGATTTTTGCATAAACATCCTTCTATGACAAAACAATATCATGAAATTCAAATAACTTTAGGTAAATTTACACCTTATAAGAAAACTGTGAGTAAAAAAATTGTAGTCCTAATTGGTGGGCCAGGAACTGGAAAAAGCACCATTATTGATCGATTAAAAGAAAAAGGGTATTGTTGTTATCCTGAAATTTCAAGACAAGTAACGATGAAAGCTCAAGAAGAAGGTATCGAGCAATTATTCCTTGAAAACCCCCTTTTATTTAGCGAATTACTTTTAGAAGGACGTAAAAAACAATACGAAAACGCTATAAAAGAGCCCGATAAAATCATTTTTTTAGATCGTGGAATTCCTGATGTTTTGGCATATATGAATTATATTGGAGATCAATATCCTCCTTCGTTTGAAAAAGCTTGTACAGATCATCTTTATACAAAAATATTCATTTTACCGCCTTGGGAAGAAATTTTCATTAGTGATCAAGAACGCTATGAAAATTTTGAACAATCAAAAAACATCGACGTTCACCTCGTTGAAACCTATAAAAAATATGGTTATGAACTTATAGAAGTTCCAAAAGACACGGTTGATAATAGAATTTTATTTATCTTAGACCAAATTTAATAAGTGGTTTAAAATTTTAGGTTTAAATTGTTCAACTTTTAACCTAAAATAAAACTTTAAACTTTAAACCAAAAATAATGCAAACAGCATTAGAAATTCTACAAAAATACTGGAAACACGAAGCCTTTAGGGAGCCGCAAGATCAAATTATTAATTCGGTTTTAGAGGGAAAAGACACTTTTGCATTATTACCAACAGGCGGAGGGAAATCAATTTGTTTTCAGGTTCCTGCCTTAATGCAAGACGGAATATGCTTAGTCATTTCGCCTTTAGTGGCGCTCATGAAAGACCAAGTGCAAAGATTGCAAAAGCTGGATATAAAAGCCATTGCATTAACTGGTGGGATTCGATCCGACGAAATGATTACCCTTTTGGACAATTGCGAATTCGGAAATTATAAATTCCTTTATTTATCTCCAGAACGATTGCAATCGGACTGGATTTTAGAACGAATTAAAAATTTACCCATCAATTTAATTGCCATAGACGAGGCACATTGTGTTTCGCAATGGGGACATGATTTTCGTCCCGCTTATTTAAAAATAAGTGTTTTAAAAACTCATTTTCCCAAGATTCCTTTTTTAGCATTAACTGCCTCGGCAACAAACCCAGTTCTTGAAGATATAATTATTCAATTGGGAATAGAAAAACCAGTCCTTTTTCAGAAATCCTTTGCCAGAAAGAATATTGCCTACATGGTTTTTGAAGTGGAGGACAAATTATATCGGATGGAGCAAATTTTCAAGAAAAACCCTCAACCTTCCATAATATATGTTCGAAACAGAAGATCTTGCTCCGAAACAGCAGCGCAATTACAATCGTTGGGTTTTAAAGCTACGTTTTATCATGGAGGATTAACTTCTAAGGAAAAAGAAAAAAACATGAACCTTTGGATGAACAAAGATGTTCAAATTATGGTTGCTACCAATGCCTTTGGAATGGGAATTGACAAATCAAATGTAAAAACGATAATTCATATTCATCTTCCAGAAAGTATCGAAAGTTATTATCAGGAAGCGGGACGTGCCGGTAGAAATGGGCAAAAAGCATTTGCTGTAATTCTAACCAGCCCTTCCGATATAGATCAGGCTCAAAGTCAGTTTATATCTGTTTTGCCCGATAAAAAAGTGCTAAACTTAGTCTATTTGAAATTATGTTCTTATTTTCAAATCGCTTATGGAGAAGGAATCGACGAACAATTCACGTTTAATTTAAATCACTTTTGCCAGAAATATGGATTTCCAACTTTAAAGACCTTTAATGCCATTCAGTTTTTAGATCGTCAAGGAATATTGAGTTTATCACAAGAATATTCCGAACGAATTACGATGCAATTTATAATTCCATCAAAAGAAGTTATTCGATATCTGAGTTTAAATACTCAAGAAGAGCCCATTTTGCTATCCATACTTCGAACCTATCCAGGTATTTATGAAACACAAACAGCGGTTAACCTATCTTTAATTGCAAAGAAATCAAGCATTGACGAAGCTAAAATAAATTTGGTTTTAGAAAAAATAAAAGAACTAGGTCTTATTGACTATCATAAAAAAAGCAATGACGCCAAGATTATATTTAATGAAGTTCGAGAAGATGAAAAAACAATAAACCGAGTTTCAAAATATCTTGAAAATCAGAATAAGCAAAAGATTGCCCAATTCGATTCGGTTATTGATTATATAAAGGAGAAAAAAGTTTGCAAAAGTAAGCTAATCCTGAATTACTTTGGAGAAAAAACAGCAACCGATTGTGGCATTTGCTCCTATTGTATTTTGAAAGAAACTAAAACCATTGACACTTCCTTACTTTTCGAACAAATCATTGGATTGTTAAAAATACAGGAAATGAATTCAAGAGAAATTCAAAAATTAACAAAAAACACCGAAGACGCTATTATCTTTGCATTGCAAGAATTATTAGAAAGCAATACCATTTTGATACAATCGAATAATAAATACACTTTAAAACTATAATGGAGAAATTACGAATTGTTTTTATGGGTACGCCAGAATTTGCCGTTGGAATTCTAGATACTATAATCAAAAACGACTATGATGTTGTGGGAGTGATAACTGCCGCCGACAAACCTGCGGGGCGTGGACAAAAAATAAAATATTCCGCCGTAAAAGAATATGCATTGGAACATAATTTAAATTTATTGCAGCCCACAAATTTAAAAGACGACCTTTTTTTAGAAGAATTAAAGGCGTTGAATGCCAATTTACAAATTGTTGTTGCCTTTCGTATGTTGCCAGAATTGGTTTGGAAAATGCCAAAATTAGGCACCTTTAATCTTCATGCTTCCTTATTACCAAATTACCGTGGAGCAGCTCCTATAAATTGGGCAATTATAAATGGAGATACAAAAACAGGAGTCACCACTTTTTTTATAGATGATAAAATAGATACGGGCGCTATCATTTTAAGTTCCGAAATTGATATTGCACCCGATGAAAATGCAGGACAATTACATGATCGATTAATGCTTTTGGGAAGTGGTGCTGTATTAGAGACATTATCTCTAATAGAACAAGGGAATGTTAATACTACAATTCAAAAAGACAATCCAGAAATAAAAACGGCATACAAGCTAAACAAGGAAAATTGCAAAATCGATTGGGAAAAATCGGCAATTGATATTTTTAACTTAATAAGAGGCTTAAGCCCCTACCCTTCAGCTTGGTGTTTTTTTAGTGATAAAAAGGAGGAGTGGAATGTAAAAATTCATGAAGCAAAATTGATTTCTGATAACCATAATTTTAAGATTGGAAGTGTAATCTGTAGCAAAAAAGAAATGAAAATTGCAGTAAAAAATGGGTTTATTCAGCTGTTAAGTCTTCAATTTCCAGGAAAAAAGAAGATGAATACCGCTGAATTAATGAATGGAATGACTTTTTCGGAGGACGCAAAGGCTTATTAAAGCCTATAAAAACAAGACTTTTTCTTATTTTTTTAATGAAAAACCTTAGTTTTATGAACAAAAAAAATAAGTTATCAACAAAACAAGCTAAAATTACACAAAACGCTTGTAAGGGACGTAATTCCTACTAAATTTGTTTTAAGTAACAAAGTTTTTTTAACCAACAATTAACAACTAAACATTATGAACAAATCAGAATTAATTGACGCTATCGCTGCTGATGCAGGAATTACAAAAGCTGCTGCAAAACTAGCATTAGAATCATTTTTAGGTAACGTAGCTGGTACTTTGAAAAAAGGTGGAAGAGTATCTCTAGTAGGTTTTGGATCTTGGTCAGTTTCTGCAAGAGCTGCAAGAGACGGAAGAAATCCTCAAACTGGAAATACTATTAAAATTGCTGCTAAAAATGTAGTAAAATTTAAAGCTGGTGCAGATTTAGAAGGAGCTGTAAACTAATTTAAGTTTTCTTAAAGTATAATTAAAACCTTCTTCGGAAGGTTTTTTTATTGAAACAAACGTCGCCCCCTTTTCTTCAGAAGTTGAAAAATAAACAAAAAGTGCTTTAGTAGGTTAATTTTTGTAGTTCCTCGATTTTATTTGGTTTGTTTATTGTTATTTTAATAAATTTAATAGAAAAAATAAAATCAAATGATAACAGAAACATTAAAAAAAGGATCACTTCTTATTGCGGAGCCCTCTATAATTGGAGATTTGTCATTTAACAGATCTGTAATTTTATTAGCAGATCATAACGATGAGGGATCTATAGGTTTTATTATGAATAAACCCCTAAAATATACACTCCATGATTTAATTCCTGAAATTAATTCAAGTTTTAAAATATATAATGGAGGCCCTGTTGAACAAGACAATCTTTATTTTATTCATAATGTCCCTCATTTAATTCCAAATAGTGTTGAAATATCAAATGGAATATATTGGGGTGGCGAATATGAGATCACAAAGAACCTCATCAATTGTGGTAATATAAACAAAAACAACATCCGCTTCTTTTTGGGCTATACTGGCTGGGAAGAAGACCAACTAGAAACCGAAATGGAGGATAATTCATGGATTGTCACCAAAAATAATTGCGAAAACAAATTAATTGGAAAGTCCGATTCTAGCTTTTGGCAAAAACAAATTTTAGAATTGGGAGGAAACTACCTTATTTGGTTTAATGCTCCTGAAAATCCGAGTTTAAACTAATGAACTATGAAATCATTCAGTTTTTGAGTTAATTCTATTGCTAAATCTATCGCAAACTCTTTTTTACGGTATTTAGAAATGGGTTGAATTCCTTTAATAACATTTGTTATAAATAATTCATCGGCTTTTTGAAGGTCAAACGGAGATATTATTTCTTCGACAACTTCTAGGTTTTCCATTTTTCGAGCTAAACTCAAAATTTGTTTTCTCATTATACCATTCAAACATCCTTCAGAAATGGGCGGAGTTACTAATTTAGTGCCTTTTAGCATAAAAATATTCCCTTGTAAAGCTTCGACTACGTTTTTGCTGTCATTAAGCAATATGCAATTATCTAATCCGTTTTCGTTAGCATAAATACTAGCTGTCACGTTAATTATTTTATTAGTAGTTTTAATAGAGGAAAGCAATTGTTTTGGAATGTAAAAATCGGTGTATAAATCTACAACATAGTCTTTTTGATCTAATAAATATAAAATAGGATCAAGAGATTCCGCATTTACTAGAAAAGACACCGTATTTGTTTTAGGTAAATAATATCCTCCATCATTTCTAAAAACAGTAATTCTAGCTCTGGCTGAAGTTTGTATTTGTTTTGCTTTTGCTAATTCAAGAATAAGTTCTTCGAAATATTCCATAGTAAAATTCATTGGAATCTCCATTCGAACAACACGCATCGAAGACATCAATCTAAAATAGTGATCTTCTAAAAAAAGTACTTTAGAATCTTTTATTTTAACTGTTTCAAAAACAGCATCTCCATATAAAAAGGCGCGGTTATCGGTCAATAAACTACTAGTGTCGTGAGATACAATTGTACCATTAAAATTAATCATACTCTATTTTTTAAAAAAAGTCACGCTAATAAGCGTGACAAATATAAGTGATACTATAGAATAGTACTAAACGGAACCAATAACATGCTTTAAATCGGAAATTTGATTTTCCCAAAGCTGAGTTGCTTCATTAACTTCTTCTTTTTCGGCGAAATCAACTACCATTAAAGAAACATCTTTTGTAATTTCGTCCACTAAAATATTTAGCTCAAAGAAATACTCTGTATCTTTATTGTGGTCATCTACCCATTTGAATTTTACTTTTTCCCCCGATTTTTTTGAACAAAGCCTCGCTTTTTCTTCGGAATCATTCCAAATGAAAGTAAAAAATTCCCCTCTAGAGTTTACATTATCCGCAAACCATTCCGATAAACCGGACGGAGTAGAAATATATTGGTACAATAACTGGGGTGATGAATTTATGGGGAACTCGATCTCGTAACGTATTTTCAAATCCATGAGCTATGTTTAATTTTTGTGAAATATATAGAATATAAACCCAAAATAAAAGCCTTTTTAAAAATATTTTTTTTTCTTTCGGATATGCTTGTAAGCTCTAATATTATTTTTATATTTGCACCCGCATTCAAGGATGTAAAAAACCGCAAAAATGGCGAGATAGCTCAGTCGGTTAGAGCGCAGGATTCATAACCCTGAGGTCCCGAGTTCAAATCTCGGTCTCGCTACGAGATTAAGTATTAAAAACAAACGGTTTAGGCTATCTAAGCCGTTTTTTTATGTCAAATCTCATATTAATTTTACTAATAAACATAGAAAATAAGCAATTTATTAACCTCATACTATTCTAATGAGGTTCAAATTCAATCTAAAAAACACTAAAACCCCCACAAAACAACAGAATAAAAATAGTTTAGTACGAAGTTTCGCTCAACTTTTTGCTCAACTTTTTAATAAGAAATCCTTGTAAACACTGATACTTACAAGGGTTTTGAGGTGTTCCCACTTGCTACTGAATTTATTTTATGTTTATTTATAACCGAAATAGTTAATTATACCCAATAAGGTATAAGATAAATAAAAAAACTATTTTTACACCTCAAAGGGTATAAATTTAAAATTATTTTATATTTTTATACCCGAAAAGGTGTATATTATGGAATTAAGTAAGTTTGTTAAACAAAAAAGAGCTTCCGCTAAATTAACTCAACCTGAATTAGCAGAGAAAGCAGGTGTTGGTCTTCGTTTCCTACGGGAATTGGAACAAGGCAAAGAAACCCTAAGATTAGACAAGGTAAATCAGGTGTTAAGATTATTTGGATATGCCGTTGGAGCAGTCCCATTAAAATTGGAGGAAGATGAGAAAGGCTGAAATCAAAATATATGATAAAACTTCGGGTTGGTTGGTAGAAGATGAAAACGGATATAATTTTAAATATGATACTTCTTATTTGAATTCTCCAAGTCCTGACCCAATTAGTTTGACACTACCATTACAAGAGAAACCATTTACAAGTAAAATCTTATTTCCTTTTTTTGATGGTCTTATACCCGAAGGATGGTTGTTAGATATTGCCCAAAACAATTGGAAACTAAACCCACGAGATAGAATGGGACTTTTAATGGCTTGTTGTAAAGATTGTATCGGAGCAGTTAGTGTTCATCCCCTAAATAATGAAGAACTATGAAAAAATGTCTCTATTGTTACGGACCACTAACTCAAAATGAAATAGATTTTCATAGTGCTTGTTGCAAAAAAATATTTGGACAATCTACTCCTCCTGAATTACCTTACACAGAAGACCAAATGGAACAATTGGCTTTACAAGTGGTAAAGAGTCAAATTACTTTAACAGGAGTTCAAGCAAAATTATCTTTGGAATTAACACCAAGTGAAAAAGGAGAGGGAAAACGATTTACAATTGTTGGTTTGTGGGGGGATTATATATTAAAACCACCCACCAAAAAATTTAGCCAATTACCGGAAGTAGAAGATGTGACGATGCACTTAGGCACCATCGCCAAAATTAAAATGGTACCTCATAGTTTGATACGATTACAATCGGGAAATCTTGCCTATATCACTAAAAGAATTGACAGAATTAAAGGACAGAAACTATTAATGGAGGACATGTGTCAATTGACTGAAAGAATGACGGAAAACAAGTATCACGGGTCTTACGAACAAATTGCTAAAGTTCTTTTGAAACACTCCTCTAATCCCGGCTTAGATGTTGTGAATTTCTTTGAGCAAGTGTTATTTTCATTTTTAACAGGTAATGCTGACATGCACTTAAAAAACTTCTCCATTATCAAAACAATTGAGCAAGGATATACTCTTTCTCCTGCTTATGATATGGTCGCTACTGCAATCGTTAATCCCGCCGATGATGAGGACTTGGCATTGACTTTAAATGCTAAAAAGAAAAAAATCAGTAGAAAAGATTTCATATCGGTATTCAACTCGTTCAAATTAGATGAAAAACAACAAGAGAATATCTTCAAAAAAATGGAAAAAGCAAGAGAAAAATGGATGGAATGTATAGATAATAGTTTTATTAGTGATGAATTTAAGGTTGCCTATAAAGAGCTGATTAAAAATAGATTTGAAAGAATATCATAAATTGAATTGGAGTAAGGAAACGGAGTAAGGAATTTTGAAAAATTATCGAAAAACCCCTTGATATGACTGACCAAATTCGAAGGATACACAGGGTGAAAAGTTTTCATAACCCTGAGGTCCCGAGTTCAAATCTCGGTCTCGCTACAATGTTAAAAACCCTAACAACAACCTGTTAGGGTTTTTTTATGCTTTTTCGGAAAGCCTAAAGCAGATCTTAAGAAATTAAAATGAAAAATAGTTAACAGAATAGTGTTTTAAGCCAAGGAATAAAAACCATAAGAAAGAATCGTTTTCAATTCAGAAGGATTGTATTTTACTTGTAATATTTATTAATTAAAACTTCGGCCTCATTCACTTTTAAAGTAATTAAGTAATTAAAAATTTCTTTTGTTTGAGAATCGGTTACTGTTGATTTGTATTTAGTTCTCAATAAATAATATTTATACACCAACTCAAGTTCTTTTGTGGTATAAGAAACTCCCGTAAATTTTTGAAGTTCATTCAAAAAGGCGAAACCAAATTCAACGGTAGGCTCCATTATTGTTCCTTCGCCAAAATCATTAAATGTTTGGATTTGAACTACATTCGATTTTAAATTTTTAATCAAATTAAGCCGATCTCTCAAAGTAAGAGCGCTCACCTCTATTTCCCAATTTAGATGACTATTCGATAACCCACCTTGAACGTAATAATCTTTAAAGCCAGGATATGCCCCACTAATTTTAGCACCCTTAAAATTTGAAATCCAATTAGATTGACCTATATCATCACTAGAATTTACCCAATAAAATTCCCCTGGACTAGGATTAATCGTAGCAATACTATTTGTTAAATACTGCAAAAAATACATTCTAGGAGAAACTCCGGAGGAACTAAATATCGAATTCCATTCGGTTCCTGAAAAATTATTACCAAATGCTAAAAAAGCAGTTTCATTATTAATTTTCAAATAATTTGTTTGATTAAAATAGTTGCTTTTTAGAAACTTTAAATCATCAATTGCTGCTAATGATTTATTTAGGCCTGTAACACTTTCTACATTTGAAGTTATATAAGGTTCATAAACAATACCAAAATCCAACCCTATTTCTTTGGTTCTTTTTATAAATTGATCACTATTGTCAAAGTTTATTTTATAATCGTAAATATTGTGTATTCCATACCAATCAATTACTGTAGCATCTACACCAGAATATTTCATTAATAACAAATGATATTCAATAACTTCAGGATCACCCGAATGATAAGGCCCAATAAGCGGGTAAAAATGGGACGCAATTTGTCTTTTTCCAGTAGCAACATCAACAATCATATTGGGATCCTTTGTAATCATTGTCCAATGTTGACCCCATTTTCCATCGTTGCTTGAATTCGTTTCAAACCAAGGCATATAATGCATCAAAACTTTCGTAGAATTTGTTTTGCTAACATTTATTGCTGGCGGAGAATCTACAATTACATTTAGAGTTGGTAATTGATATTGATCCTTAGAACAAGAGTTTAAAAGAAACATTAAAATCATTAAAACACGGAGAATTGCTTTTTTCATAATTTACAATTTAAAGCAATTAACAAAAAATTAATAATCTGGTATAATAATCCAAATCCAAAATTGTATTTCTTGATTATTTAGTAGTTATCAAAATAACTCCGCTCGACCCTTGCAATCCATAAATGGCCGCATCTGCTCCTTTTAAAACACTGATTTTCTTAACTTCATTTGGAGAAATATAATCAATACTCGACACAACCAAACCATTCACTACAAACAAAGGCTCTGCATTATAGTGGAGCGAATTTAAGCCTCTAATAGTGATGCTATTATCACTAGAAACTGAAACGCCTGGCAAGCGCCCTCTTATTAATTCGTAAATGTTTTTATAAATACTAGCATTTTTATCATGTTCTACATCTAAATTTTTCGAATCATTTCCGCTGTTATTTTTTGATTTTTCAGGTTCTAAAAACATAAAATTCATGGTGTCTTCATTATTATATTTAGAGGACAAAACTCCATGTTTTTTTGAATTAATTGTAATATTCATTGTTTTTTCAGGAAGCAAAACCTCAAAATTCCCATCTCTATTTGTTACCACTTTCGAAAATACAGAGTCCAAATATATTTTAGCATTAACAACTGGATTATGCTTGCTGTCCACCACTTTTCCTGTTATCTTTTTTTGTGCATTTATATTTATTATGACTAACAAAAGTAGAAATACAGTTTTATAAAATTTCATAATCTATTCGGATTTAAGTTCTACCAAATATATAAAATAATAGCTTGTATTCTAATTAAATTTAACAAATAAATTTTTCATTTAATTAATTTCTAGCTTTCTAAAATTCAGGGATTATTTTCAATATAACAACTAAAATTCAATATAATTTTTTTCTTATAAATAAAAACAAAACGTGCCTTTTATCGATAAAATTTGTTTTTAAACCCTTAAAAATCAATCTTATAGTAACTTTACGTAAAGTAAAAAAAACATCAATTAATCATCGCTTTTATCCCAAAAAGAAATGAAAACAATTTCCAACCTTAGAAAAACAAAATACCTGTATTTTGGGTTATTTTTAATAGTATTTTCAGGGTTTTCGCAAACTCAAACATTTACTTCAAATAGCACATTTATTGTTCCATCTGGCGTTACTACCATAACCGTCGAAGCTTGGGGTGCTGGTGGTGCTGGTGGCGGATGTACAACTTTAGCTAGATCTACTGGAGGCGGTGGTGCTGGTGGATCGTATACCAAAACTACTTCAGTAGCTGTTACTTCTGGCGCAACTATTTCTGTTACAGTTGGCACTGGAGGAATAGGCGTTTCTGGTGCAAACGGAGGAACAGGAGGCACCTCAATATTCTCATCAACCATACCCGTTTCTGCAATTGGAGGAAATGGAGGAAATGTTAATGGAACCTCAACACCATTAAATGGTTTAGGAGCAAATTCAACAATAGGCACAACCTTTAATGGTGGCGCAGGAGGAGTCGGAAATGCAACATCTGGAATAGCTGGAACAAGTGGTGGTGGAGGTGGTGGCGCGGGAAGTACTAGTTCAGGAGCAGCCCCTACAACTGGTATAAATGCAGGAATTTGCGGTACAGGTGGCGGAGGTAACGGAGCGGCAGGTACCGCAACTTCTGGTTCTGGAACAGCTGCTACTGCACTTAGTGGCGGTGGTAGTGGCGGTCGAAATAATGGTACAGGATCTTTAAGAACTGGAGGGAATGGGTTTAGAGGTCAAGTTATAATTACATGGATCACTCCTCAAGAAATTAATATTCAAGGAAACGGAGCGACTATAGTGTCTGGTGACAGCACACCTGATGTCATAGACTATACAAACTTTGGATCTGTAGATTTAAGTTCAGGAGCAATTACAAAAACGTTTACCATTCAAAATACTGGAGAAACCGCTTTGACAATTGGTGCAATTTCGTTTTCAGGAACTAATGCAATTGATTTTTCAATTACAACACCACCGAGTTCAACTATTGGAGCTGGTTTAAGTAGCACTTTTACAATTGCATTCGACCCAAGTACAACAGGAATAAAAAACGCTACTATTTCAATAGTTAACAACGATAGTAACGAAAACCCTTATGTGTTTTCAATTCAAGGAACTGGAATTCAGACCTATTTTGATAGTGATGGAGATGGCGTTTTTGACAACATTGATATTGATGATGATAATGATGGAATTCTTGATTCTACTGAAGAAACAAATTGCAACCTTGCCAATGGTAATAAAGTAAACTATAAGTTTTTAGACGAAAACTTTGGAACTGGATCAAGAACAACAATTAATACAACTTATGATGCAACAACGACTTATTGTTATGCTGACGGATTAGCAGGAACTAATACCGCCGAATGTCCATCATTAAGTGACACTAGTTTAAATGACGGGGAATACACTGTTGGTTCCAGCGCGCAAATAGCAACTTGGGCAGCCCAATATTGGTACACAGGAGGCGATCATACTTCTGGTGACACAAACGGAAGAATGGCAATGTTTAATGCTTCTTATACTCCTGGTGTTTTTTATACAGCCTCAATATCAGGTGCTTTACCAAACATTCCCATAACCTATAGCTTTTGGGTTCTTAATTTAGACCGAAGCGATGCTCCCGGAATTGCAACTAGATTGAGACCAAATATTAAAGTTGAATTTAGAGATATAAACGACAATTTATTAACATCTATAAGTACGGGACAAATTTCTCCCACATCTGCTTCAAATACTTCGGGAGATTGGTATCAATTTACTGCAAATTTGAACTTGAATGTAAACACCTTCAAAGTAATTTTTATAAACAATGAGACTGGTGGAGCTGGAAATGACTTAGCTATTGATGACATTTTAATCACTCAAACCTTATGCGACAGAGATGGAGATGGTATTGCCGATGTTTTTGATTTAGATTCAGATAACGATGGTATTCCAGATGTTGTTGAAGTTGGACTTGGATCATTAAGTGACGGAAAAGGAAAATTAAGCACCGCCTGGATAGATACAAATGGAAATGGTTTGCATGATGCTGCCGAAGCAGTAGCGGCATTACCAGCCTTAGATTCTGATGGCGATGGAATTCCAAATTACATAGATTTAGACAGCGATAACGATAGTGTATTTGATGTGGACGAAGCTGGAACTGGAAATAGCAATGCCATTACTGGATATATAAATGGGGACGGAGACATTAATGGGGACGGAGTGGGCGACGGTTTAGAAACGGAAACCTTTAGAAGTAAAGACACAAATGGTGACGGAATAAACGAAGGTTTTGGTGACGGAATATTAGATATCTATGATTATGGAACAGGGGCTAATCAATATGGAAATCTAAATCAAGGTGCCACTTCCGTATATTCTAATACTGCATTTTTGACAGATACCGACAATGATGGAATCCCTGATTATTTAGACATTACATCAAACGGATCCACTTTTGATATTGCTAATAATAAGCTAATCTATGATTATAAATTTTTAGATGCCAATAATGACGGAATCCTTGATGGCTCTACCGACATTGATAAAGACGGAATTTTAGATTCTTTTGATACCAATACCGCACAATTTGGATCGCCAAGAGATTTAAATACTAAATTATTCTTAGACTTTGATGGTCGAAATGATTATGGTCAAAGCACTTCGATTCTTGGAGGTTTAGCCAATTCTTCCTTGATGGCTTGGATTGATTTAAACCCAAACTTCGCCACTGAAGGAGTTATTATGGGTCAAAATAAATTTCATATTCGAATTACAAATTCTAAAAAACTTGAAGTTGTTTTAAATAATACTACTTTAACGTATGCGACACCTCTTAACTATTCACAATGGTACAATGTAGCT
>Ga0114958_10000669_pt1 | contig 28989 bp, 26 predicted proteins | sample C_130208_EF_Meta_FD_89577 | JGI IMG/M metagenome (GOLD analysis project Ga0114958, IMG submission 89577) | Freshwater microbial communities from Lake Croche, Canada to study carbon cycling - C_130208_EF_MetaG | ecosystem: Environmental > Aquatic > Freshwater > Lake | place: Lake Croche, Canada... | reverse complement strand
CAAATTCGGTTTCTGTTTAGTAATATTGTATCTTTTTATTTTGTAATAGTTTTTCAAGTAAAATATTTTCGGCATTGTCAGTTTCCTGACTTCCATGATAAGCGCCGAAACCAATTATTTTGAAATTACTTTGAGGAAATTCAAAATTTGGGTTTAATAAATCGAAACGATTATTTTTTAAATATTCGGTTTTCGATTGAGAAAATGCTAATTGTATTGATATAATAAATAATACTAATGTTTTAATTCTCATTTTATTACGTTCGGTTTTCCTTAAGCCAATTGCCCTAATCCGTTGTAGCGTGTGTTGTGCGTTCGTTTTTTATGCGGTTAATGGATTTATATGTATTTGTCCTCCAACTGCTTTCAAAACTTTCATTATCGTTGAAAATTGTGGTTTGGATCCTTCCGACAATGCTTTGTACAAACTTGGCCTACTCATTCCAGTTTCTTCTGCAATTTTAGTCATACCAATTGCTTTTGCAATATGTCCAATTGCAGTAACAATTTCAGCATCATTGCCTTCTTCCAAAACAGAATTTAGATATTCAGCAATCATTTCGTTGCTGTCCAAATAATCTGCAATATCAAATTTTGACGTTTCCATTTTCTATTTTTTTAATTTTTTCCAAATTTCATTTGCTTTTTCAATGTCTTTTTGTTGAGTAGATTTAACTCCTCCAATAAGTAGAATAATAACCTTCCCATCAATTTCTTTGAAATAAACTCTATAACCTTTTGCGTAGTTGATTTTTAGTTCTCTAATTCCATCTCCAACAGGTTCGCTATCTCCAAAGTGTTCGTCCTTTTCTAACTTTTGAAGTCGGAACAAAATTTTTGCTTTTGCTCTAAAGTCATTCAGTTTCTTAAACCACTTATCAAATTCCGTTGTCTTTTCAATAAAGTACATTCTTTAGGTTGTATTCATTTGGATACAAAATTATAAAAAATAATTTAATCTTGCAAATTCAGTTTTCTGCCGTTCTGTGGCAAAATGACGCACAACTTGTATATAAGTCTGACGTTGTCAGTCTTATCACCCCTAAAAAGGGTAGCTTGGTCTCATGTTGTACGCTGTTTTTTGGAATGAAAAATGCCGATAGATCTGATGTTGTCATATCTATCGGCATTTTAGATGGTGGTTTTAGCTGAAAAACAGCAGCATTATTTAAATATGATGGCAGAGTATTCTTGTGACTAGTTAGTTTGCTTATTCTACCTTTGCTACTTTCTCTGCTTTCTCTGCTTTCTCTACTTTTTTATCATCGCCTGATTTGTTGGCTTTTGCTGCTTTTTTGCGCATTTTTTCCTCTTCGGCGTGTAGGGTATTTGAAGCCCAATAATGGCCTTGACGGGCTAGTAATTCGTTGGCTGCTTCCGGGCCCCAGCTTCCGGCATCGTAATTATGTAAACTGGAGAATTTATCATTTACCCAGGCTTCCTGAATGGTTGTTACTACATCCCAGGCTTCTTCGACCTGATCGGAGCGCATGAATAAGGAAGGATCGCCTTGTAGGGCATCTAATAATAGGGTTTCATAGGCTTCGGGAGCTTGAGTGGTGCAGGAGAAATAATCAAACACCATTTCGGCTGGCTTTAAAGCTAGTGTTAAGCCTTGTTTTTTAGTCATAAACTGCAGCCTAATGTCCATGGCAGGCTGAATGTTTATGATTAGGCGGTTGGGCATCATGCTTTCTTTTCCAAAAGAAAAGGTAGAATGCGGTACTGGTTTGAACTGAATTACGACAGAAGACTGCTTTTCTTTCATTTTTTTACCGGTGCGCACATAGAAGGGAACCCCTTGCCAACGCCAGTTGTCGAGATAGAATTTCATGGCTACAAAAGTTTCCGTAATGGAATTGGCTGCAACGCCTTTTTCCTGGCGGTAACCGGCTACTTTTTTTCCATCTATAGATGCTTTATCGTATTGCCCTCTTACGGTATAGTGATTTACTTCTTCGGGTGTGATGCGGCGTATGGATTTTAAAACGTCGGCTTTGCGGTTTCTGACCTCATCGGCTTCCAGGGATGTGGGTGCTTCCATGGCCACCATGGTTAGAATTTGCATGAGGTGGTTTTGGATCATATCTCTTAATGCACCGGCACCTTCATAAAAGCCACCACGTTCTTCGACACCGACTTCTTCGGCCACTGTTATCTGAACGGATTCGATGAAGTTCCGATTCCAAAGCGGCTCGAACATCGAGTTTCCAAAGCGGAACGCCAGGATATTCTGTACGGTTTCTTTGCCCAGGTAGTGGTCGATACGGTAGATTTGTTTCTCTTCGAAGGTTTTTGCCAAGAGCTTGTTTAGGAGCTCGGCAGAAGTTTTATCGTAACCGAAGGGTTTTTCGATAATAATACGATCTTGGTCCGGAATAGCGGCAAGTTCTAATTTTTTAATATTGATAGAAATCGTCTCGATAAAAGAGGGCGCTATAGAGAGGTAAAAAAGTCGGTTTGCCCGTTCCCCAAAAGCCGCATCTGTATCGTCCAATTTTTGTTTCAAGAGCTGATATGATTCTTCTTTATCGATATCATTTTGAAAATAGGAGATGTGCGCTGCAAATTGGTCAAACTCTTTTTGGGAGGCTATTTTATTTCTAGAAAACTCATTCAGGTTTTCGCTGACATGGTTTCGGTATAGCTCATTTGTATTTTGAGCTCTACCAAGGGCAATGATCTCAAACTTTTCGGGCATACGACCGTCAAGGTAAAGATTATAAAAGGCGGGGAAAAGCTTTCTTTTGGCCAAGTCACCCGTAGCCCCAAAAACAAGAATTATGGTAGGTTTAATCGTATCGCGGTTGTTCATTTGTTCCTTTAAATTTTAGTCGTTCCACTCGGTGTGGAACGTACCGTTAGTATCCGTTCGCTCATAGGTATGTGCTCCAAAATAGTCTCTCAGCGCCTGAATTAGGTTTGTAGGTAATTTTTCGGAACGGTAGGCGTCAAAATAAGCCAAGGAGTTCATTAGTCCCGCAATCGGGATTCCTTTTTGAACGGCAAATTGGACGGTATTTCTTATATTGGATTGCTTCTCGTTTAGGGTAGCAGCGATAGTATCATCGAGGAGTATGTTTTGGAGGTCCCCATTTTTGGCATAAGCCTGACGGAAATCTTCCAGCGCTACAGCACGAATAATACAGCCACCACGCCAAATTTTAGCGATGGTCTCGAGGTTCAGCTCGTAGTTGTATTCGGCAGAGGCTTTCGTTAACAAAGCCAATCCTTGGGCATAGGTAATTAAAATAGAAAAATGGAGGGCGCCTTTAAGTTCTTCGATAGCTGCAGGGACATCGGTTTTAGTTTGCTCTGCATTCCAAATCAATTTGGCTGCGGCCTGAATCCTTTCCGGTTTATTTTTAGACATGTCTCGCATGGCAACGGCAGCATCTACGGTAGGAAGAGGCACTTCTAAGTCCATTGCATTTTGGGAAGTCCATTTTCCAGTACCTTTGGATTTCGCCCAGTCGGAAATTACATTTATTAGGTTTTGGCCGTCGGTATCTTTTTTCTTCAGGATATGCCCTGTTATTTCGATGAGGTAGGATTCGAGTTCGGAATGATTCCAGTCTTCGAAAACTTTTTGGATTGTTGTGTCGTCCAGGTTGTAGCCTCTTTTCATGAGATCGTATACCTCTGAAATAAGCTGCATAATTCCGTATTCGATTCCGTTGTGTGCCATTTTCACATAGTTTCCAGCAGAACCGTTGCCTAGATATTCCACGCAGGGTTCGCCATTCACTTTGGCAGCGATGGATTCGAAAATGGGACGGAGTCTTTCGTAGGCTTCTTTATTTCCGCCAGGCATCAAACTTGGCCCAAAACGGGCTCCTTTTTCCCCTCCGGAGATCCCCATTCCGAAGAAGTGGATGCCTTTGGTGGATAATTCTTTAAATCTACGATCCGTATCGGTAAAGTAGGTATTTCCGCCATCGATAATAATATCTCCCTTATCCAAATGCGGCAGGAGGTTTTCGATGACAGCATCAACAGCTTTGCCCGCAGGCACTAAAATCATGATAGCTCTAGGCTGTTTAATCAGCCCTACAAACTCTTTGACGTCAGTAGTGGCTTTAATACGGTGTTGGGCATCCGCTTCCTGCGTTAGCGAAAGCGCTTTTTCTGCATCTAAATCCAAGCCTGCAACGGCATGATGCTGATCGGCCATGTTTAAAAGCAGATTGCGACCCATTACTCCAAGGCCCACTATACCAAAATCAAAAGTGTTCATATTACTATCTAAATTTATTATTAAAAAAAAGGCTGGATTCTAAAAATTAGAAATCCAGCCAAAATTAATGAATTATGCTACAGAAACACTAGTTATTGCTTCTTTTAATGCTTTAGCAGCAGCAGCTGGATCTTCAGCACCATAAATGGCACCTCCTGCAACGGCTACATGAGCACCAGCAGCTACTACATCTTTCACTGTACTCAAGTTAACACCACCTGCAACAGAGAAGGGAACTTTAGCCAGTTTACCTTCACTAATCAGTGTTTGTACTGAATATCCTTCTAATGTTTGTTCGTCAAGACCAGCGTGTAATTCTACAAAAGCTACTCCAAAAGCAGTAACTTCTTTCGCTCTTTGTACACGGTCTTTCACTCCGATAGTATCTACTACTACCTTTCTACCATATTTTAATGCCGCTTCAACAGCCCCTTTTACGGTAGCATCATCAACAGCACCCATTACGGTAACTAGATCGGCACCAGCTTTAAAAGCGATTTCTGCTTCAAGGAAACCAGTATCCGCGATTTTCATATCTGCAAAAATTAATTTGTCAGGGAAGGCAGATTTCATAGCGGTCACCACTTGAATTCCTTCGGCTTTGATAAGAGGCGTACCTAATTCGATAATATCTACGTAGGGTGCTACTTTATGTGCTAGTTCTAATGCTGCTTCTGTGGTCAATAAATCAATTGCGACTTGTAATTTTGTCATGTCTAAGGTATTTAAAAAATTAATAATATTAAAAAAATCGTTATTCCAGGTTGGCGTGTTTGGGCCATAGGTCCTCTTTTGTCAAACCTGATTCTTGCCATAGGGTCATAAAAACAGACTCCAGGATTAGTAATGTAGCTTGTTCAAAAAGGCTGGCAGCGTATTGCTCGGAGACTGAAACTCCAAAGTCTGTTTTAGTTGCCGCCTTTATGAGTACTATATGATCTGCTATTTTAGCTAACTTACTCTCTGCATCGGCAGTAATTGCAATGACTGTGGCTTTTTGATTTTTGGCTTTCTCTGCTGAGGAGTAAACGGAGGCCGTTGTACCGGAACCCGATGCCAGGAGAAGCAAATCGCCTTGCATGATCGCGGGAGTATTGGTTTCGCCTACTATGAATACGGTATATCCTAAGTGCATGAACCTCATGGCCGCCATTTTTAATGCGAGGCCACTTCTACCGGCCGCCATTACAAAAATTCTTTTTGCTGCTTTAATTTCGTGAAACAGAAGTGTTATCTGTTCGGGATTTATTTCGTTTGCCATTTTTTGGTTTTCCTCCAAAATAAGAAGCAAGTTTTTCTTTGTTATTGTGCTCGTGTCCATATTGTTTTAATTGTAAAAGTGTCGTTTGTTTCGCACTAGTTTTGATGCTAGAGGATTGCTAATTTGTTTGTCTTTATTTCTTTTACAAAGATAGAACAGCAGGGAGGGTGGGATGTTATATATACAAGACTATGCGGTATACATTTGCGCCAATCCATTTTGGAGGTCCGTTGGCGTTTCTTTCAGTTTGGCTTGAACAAACTTGTTCAGGGCAGAGGGGGAGCTGAAGCCCAGGTCGAAGGCAATTTCTTTGTGGGAGCGATCCGTGAAGAGCAATTGGCGTTTGATTTCGGTTAGGATTCGGCTGTGGACTGCATTGATAGCGGTTTCGCCTGCATATTTTTTGTTGAGCGCATTGAGTTTTTTGGTGGTAATGGCCAGTTTCAGGGCATAGTATTGAACGGTACGCTCGCTTTTATACTGATGGTTCAGCAGTTTTTTGAAGGCTATAAAGGTATTTTGGTCCGGGCCTTGGGTGTCGGGATGTAAAACCGGATACTGGCCGTGGATGGATTCGATAAGGCCCAAAAGGAAAATTTTGATATAAAAACGGGCCTGTTCTTTTTTGACGAGACTGGGGGCGTTGTAAATATCGTGGATGTTCTTTATAATAGGGAGTACGTGTTCGAATTCAAGGTTGGACAGGGCGGTACAATTGAGGTGGGCCGATAGATTTACGTTGTAGGCGCTGAGTTCATTTTTCAATATATCGGAACAAAACAGCACTTCTTCGAAGAGGATAATTTTGCCTGTTAAATCGGGGGAGAGGTCGGACACGAAATGTATTTGTTCGGGAAAAAGGATGGATATTTTTCCGGAGTTTAGGGGGTGTATTTTGTCTTCGATTTGGACTTTGATGTTTCCTGTTTCGACGAGGATGATACAGAAATGATCTTTTTTATGGGGTTCGAAATAATCGGCTACGCTTTCTTTAGTGAGGTCAAAAACCCGGAAGGATAGATTGGTATCTTCGGTTTTTTGGATATTTTTCTTGATCTGAAACCTCTTTAGGTACATAGGGTGTTTTTTAGTGCTCGGCTTTTGTTAAAAGCTGGGCTATGGGGTGTGGTATTGGCATAATCAGTAGGATAATACTGATAAAAATAACTATTGGCAAAGATAGTCTTTATTGAATTTCACAAAATTATTTAACTTAAGATTGGGTTTGGTTTAGGGGGTGGTGCGGATTGTTTTAAGAATATAAAATAGCCACTGATGCACAGATTGTTTTAAGAATAAAAATAACCGCAGATGCGCGGATTGTTTTAAGAATATAAAATAGCCACTGATACACAGATTGATTGATGAAAAAAAACCGCAGATGCGCAGATTAATTTAAGAATATAAAATAGCCACTGATGCACAGATTGATTGATGAAAAAAAAACCGCAGATGCGCAGATTAATTTAAGAATATAAAATAGCCACTGATACACAGATTGATTGATGAAAAAAAACCGCAGATGCGCAGATTAATTTAAGAATATAAAATTGCCACAGATGCACTGATTGGTAAAAAAATAACCGCAGATGCGCAGATTTAATATAGATATTAAAAAATCGGTGCGTCTGCGAACTGGAGTAAAAATTTTCCTTAATCCAACTTTAAAAGGGGTAAAAAGTTTAGATGTTAGAAAAGGTTAGGAAAAGTTTAGAGTTTAGAGAAGTTTAGTTTGTGGTTTAGGGATTGTTTAGGGTTTGAGAGTTGAAAAATGAATTATATTTGAGTGGTGTTTTTTTATATATCGTAGCTATGAAAAATTATTTATTTGTATTGGTCCTTATTTTGTCTTTTGTCACTTTAATTTCGTGTGAAACTAAAAAGGTAAAGGCAAAACCAAAATCCTATCCCGCTGGTGTGGTCCTTTCTTTTGATGATGCCTATGTAGACGAGTGGTATGCTGCGGATAAAGTCCTGAAAAAATACGGTTGGAAAGCTAGTTTTTGTGTTTGCAGAATCGATTCTGTTGGAGCCCCCCAAATCAAGAAGCTGCTAGAATTGCAAAAGGAAGGTCATGAAATTGCCGGTCATGGGTATCATCATTATAATGCTGTAAAGTATGTGAATCAATTTGGGATCGATCGTTATATTGAGGAAGAAATAGATCCGATGCTCGCTAGTATGCAGAAAAAAGGGTTTACTAAAGTGAGCTCTTTTGCCTATCCCTATGGGGAACGGTCCAATGTGCTCGATTCGGCATTGTCTCGCAGGTTTAAGGTAATTCGGGGTCGCGATTTTTCAGAAAAAGCTCCTGAGAAAGAAGGCTGCTATTTTAGGGATTCTAAATTTATGTACCCCTTTGATATTGATAATAACCACATTCATTTTAGTATTCCCTATTTGTTGGAATTGTTAGATGAGGCCAAGAGAAAGAATAAGATATTAATTTTGAGTAGCCATAGGCCTGTTAGCAGTCTGACGGGCAATTATCAGACCAAAATAGAAACTTTGGAATTTATATGCAAGTTTATGAAGCTTAATACTATGAAGTTTTATAGGTTGTCGGATTTGGATGCTTTGGAGAAAAGGTAGTATTTAGGTGATAAAGAGGAGTCTTGTAGGTATTGTTGGATTTGTTGTTTTGATTTTCGAATTAATGTGTTAAAAAAGGCTTGGGGATTTTGGGTTTTGGAGGGGATAAATGCTTGTGGTTTCTGGAAATATCCCTTTGTTTTTGTTCAAGGGGAGTCGGAGGGCTTTTTGGATATTGGAGCGGAATGGATTATTTTTATGTGAGTTTATTTAGTAGCCGAATTACAATTTAAAACATACTTTAAAAATGGAACAATCTCTTTTTCAGGATTTGAATCCTCAGACGAACTATAGCCAGAAAGAGCAGGGCAATTTATTGGAACTTATTGTTAATCTCACCAAAAACATGTCTAAGAAATCAACGCTGTCAATGCTGTTAAATCCTAAGACAAAGGAGGAATTGCTGATGGCGAATTTCAGAGAGCTGAATGTCTTGGAGCAAGTATTGGCCTTGCTGATGATTCAGCATCCCTATATGACACTGGAGGAAGCGAAAGCAATGGTGCATAGAGTTTAGGTTTTGGTAGCTCGGTACAATTTCTTAATTTTGTAGGCAATGAAGCCCTTTGCTTTTTGACTATTAATTATGAGCACACTATTTTTGGACGACAATCAGGTTGGAAGGGTATCCAGTTTTGCGGAACTTGTACATACGGATTTCGCGGGAGAAAGGAATGCCCTGTGCTGGGACCGGAATTTGCAAGGCGATTTTGAAGAGATTGTTGCTAAGCTGCAACTCAAAGACGCTATAACGGAAGTTTATCCTCGAGATCTGTTGGCACTCCAGCTTTCGGAACAGGGGGATATGGCTAGGGCGATTATCTTAGATGATTTGCGATTATTGGCTGATTTTGGGGCTTCCCCCTCTCTTAATTTAATTCGGTGTTATGAGCGTGATACTGAATTTGATTTCATATCCACAGATGTGTATTCTTTTCATGTGGATCGTTCGCCTATAGCAACGGATACTTTTTTGTGTACCTATCAGGGTGCATCGAGTGAGATTATTTCGAATGCTCAGGCGGAGCAGAAAATTCTAATTCCTGAAATTCGAGATCAGCTTCAGGCTTTACATGATGGCCCACCGGAGGATTTTGAGGCCTTTTTGAAGGAGTATTATTTTGATTTGCATTATCAGGCGCGAGCTGAGGTCGTGCCGATTCGATTGGGATTGGGACATCTGTGGCGCCTGGCCGTGGATCATCCGGGGCAAAAGGTGCTGCCTTGTATTCATCGTGCGCCGGTAGAAGAGGATGGGGGGTATCGGTTGTTGTTGATTTGTTGAATTGAGGTTGGTATTTTCAGTAGTTATTGCTTTAAATTCACTTTAGTGTTGTGCAAAGTATGTAGCTATTAGGCGAAGGTTTTATCTAAATCTACTTTGGCTAATTTTAGATTAGGCTTATTTATTTTTAATATTGATGCTTTAATTTTACTTCTATCTTTTTGAGGTATAATTGTAAGAATTAGATTTTCAAGTTTAATGTTAAATAAACGATGAATGATTATTAAATCTCTATTATTAAAAGGGCTAATTCCATTCATGAGTTCTGACATATAGGATTTACTATGGCCTAAAATGATACTTAAATCTTGTTGATTTATACCATATTCGGAAATCTTATCTTTAATTGCATTTTTTCTGTTTTCTAAAAATCTTCTTTCTTGTTCCACTATATACTCTGCTAAATCACTTTCTTGTATTTTTTCATCAGAAATGAATGAATCTTTACTCCAATGTTTATTTTCATATTCTTTGATAATTACTCGAAGTTGTTTTCTTTCGTCAGCTAATTCAGGGTTGTCTTTAACAAGTAATCGAAGTTTTCTATCTAGAATCATTGCTCTTTCAAGACCAATTTCATCAGAAATTTGCCCTTTTTTTAATATCTGTTTTAAATCTATTTGTGTTTTCATTTTTTTAAATTGTTTCTAAAAGAGTTTATAAAATATATCCTTTATTTTTTAACCATTTCTTGATAGTGCTTTTGTTGTTTTTAAATGTAGTTTCATATTCACTATGATTTCCACACCATACTATTGTTGCTTCATCGTCTTCAAATTCTATTACTATAAATACTCTATGAATATTAATGTCAAAAAAATAAAAATCATCGTAGACACAATTCGCATCCGGTCTTTTATTAATAACATCTAATTTATTGTCCCAATTACTATCTTTTAAATCATCAAATAATTTATCTATTGCATTGATTAATAAGAGGTTTCCCTTATTCTTAGCTTTCAGTTTTTCTAAAAGCTTTTTTCCAATTATTTCCATGTGGAGTACAAATATAGGTATAAAAGTTCTGATTATTTCAGAACTTTTAAGTTTTTTAATTTACTATTTACGAGTTGTTTTTTGGGTTGCAATAAAGTAACGCCTAAATTGGATATGGGTCAGATGATGACAGGCCTATTGCCCCCTAATAGGGGGGCTTTTATCTCACTGAAGTTCTTTTTAAAGGTTGGATTTTCCAATAGGTAAGACTTCTCCACAGCCATTCTAGTGGTCCGAATAAAAAGTATTTCAGCCAAATAGGGCTCATAATTAATTGAAAAATCCAAATTGCAAATACTAGATAATAGATTTGATAGTATTCTAATTCGCCATAGTAATTTAAACCGTATCCATAGAAAAATAAAGAGCAAATAATGGTGTGCATGATGTAATTTGTAAATGCCATTTGGCCTACAGCTGTTAGACGACGAAATAGATTTTGTGCAAAACCAGATTTATAAAGTAAAATAAAGGCAGCCAAATGTGCCATTGATAAAAGAATTCGCTGAAACGGATAAATTAATCCATTCCATTTTATAGGTGTTTTTTCCATAAACAATAGGAAGGATTCCATAGTTGTAAAATGTACGAATTTGTAATAAAAGGAGTATATAACTAATGGCAAACCAATTCCATATCCGATTTTTACTACTTTCCAGTAATTTTCATTGGACCAATTTCCATTTAAAAAACCCCATTTGTATAATACCAAACCTAGTATCATTAATGCTAAAATATCCCATAGCTCATAGGGTAAATATTTAGTTTGATAACCAAACGACATTGGTCGCATATAACTGGCAACGGTGCTGTAATTGGATTTCATTTTTGCAGTATTTTCTTTTGCATCTTCCCGATTTGGAATCATACTTTTTTCAATTTCTCTCCAACTAACTAATGCTTTTGTTTGGGTAGAGGTCAAGTTCTTTTTTTCGTTTTGAGCTTTAACAGCTTCCGTATAAGCAATACGGTTTTCTCTGATATCCTGATATTGTAAAGTTCCTACAGTAAAATCTACAATAGCAACAAATGGAATAACCCAAATCAAATATTTAGGACTTGTATTGCGAACAAGATATAAAAACATGCCGCATATTCCATACAGATATAAGATATCACCAGACCAAAGTAAAAGATGGGCGTGAAGGAGACCAAACAAGACTAACCAAAACATTCTTCGATAGAATAAAGGAGTAAGTGATTTTCCAATCCCACCTTTATTTGCGATAAAAAGTAATACACCGGCTCCAAAAATGATACTGAACATTGCTCTCATTTTTCCTTCAAATACTATCGTAATTAGAGTGTAAACCCAAAAATTGATGCTCTTTGGATCATTTTTGAATGCTTCAAAGGAGTAATCTGGCATAGCGAAACTAGGAATATTCATTAATAAAATACCTAACAATGCTATGCCACGTAACATATCGATAGTTTTAATTCGGCTCGATTCTGCAATGGGTGCTGCAATTGTGGTTTTTTCGTCTTTCATGTTTCTTTGGTTTCCGTTAAAAAAAAGTTATTGTAGATTAAAATAGGATCTTCTGCTAGCGTGATCGTCAGGCGTTTGCCAGCTTTTCAAGAGTACTGTTTAAGTGGTATTTAAAGAGGCATTTCTTAAGAAAGCCTTTAGTAAAGGTATTATTTTCTTACAGAAACAATCATTTTGTTTATAAAAAGGTTTAATTAGTTGAATTATATAAGAATAATATTACTTTTTGGGTATTGATTTTTTTGAAAGAAAAAGGGAAGAGGATAAAGGGTATTGAAAAGAAGCTAGTGGCCACTTTGAAATTATAATTTAGTATAGAGGAGGGAGTAGCAGATGTCCTTTTTTTTAAGTTCTATAAATACTGTTTTAACCATTCTTTGGCCATCGTTTCTTCTTCGAAAAATTGAATTGGGATGTCGTATTTATTTAAAATTAGAAATTCCCTAAAAGAGCTGGGGGAGCACTTTTAGGGAAAGATTCTAGCAGAATCGTTTGGATTTCAATCCTTACGCATCCGCTTAGTTTTAAAGTCGGTAGTGTTTTTTAAGTTTATTATGATAAAAATATTAAGTAAATATATTTTTTTATAGCTAATATAAACATTTTGTTTACTTAAGAGTTAATTAATACTGTTGTAGGTTGGGTATTGGGCTTTGGGCATTAGGTTTTGGGTTTTTGGGATAGGACAGCTGATTAGAAGTTTTTTGCTGTTTTAGACAGATTTCTAAATTTAACTTAGCATTATAATGGAAATGGGGATGTTTTGAGGGGTTTGTTTTTTTTGGTTTCTAGCATAAAATACTTAAACAAATTTATAGCATTGAACCTTAGTGGTTTAAATTATTAATCAAATATTAAGCAATTGTAATTTCGAAAAGGCGAAATACAAAGTTGCGTGAAGGTTAAGTTTTAATTAAGAATCTTATTTTAAAGGTTTCTGTTTTTTGGATTCCTTTCCTTGAATTTTTACTGCTATTTTTTTGGTTTTGAAATGATTTTATTTCACTATTCGTAGCTGCATTTCGCCTTCACTGGGATTTTATGAGAAATAGTTATTGTTTTTTTTGTAGTAAAAAAGGAATTATACCCTAGTAATTTTACTTTTTTTTAAACAAGTTTCTGTTTATTTATCATAAATAGGTTTTAAACAAAAGACTATACTTCTAAAATCAGATGCTCCATAATTCCAGTTTCCTCTTTTGTTTTGTTTGGATTAGTTGGTCCCTTTCCGATTAATTTCGGCTCGAAGTAGGTTTTCATTGTTTACAAATAGGCACTTTTTGACTACAATATCTTTACTTTTTGATGTTTTCAAATACTCATTTTTATATCATTTAGGGGCTTTATTTGCCCATTATAAACAAATTGATAAAAGATGAAAAAAATTAAATTGTTGTTGCTCTTTTTTTTAACGGTCTTCTCTACGGCTTCTTGGGCACAAACGGAAGTAGCCGGACTGGTGTCAGATGATAGCAATTTGCCTTTAGCAGGAGTTAATGTATTGGTAAAAGGAAGTAAACAAGGAGTAGTTACTGATATTGATGGTCGTTTTCGCATTAATGCTACAGTAGGAGCTGTATTAGAATTCACCTATATTGGATTTGAAATTCAATCTGTAATCGTCAGAAACGATACTGCCTTGGATATCAAGTTAAAATCTAGCGCTACCCAATTGGAAGATTTGGTTGTTGTAGGCTATGGTTCCAAACGCAAGAGCGATGTTACCGGGGCAGTGACTTCGGTAAAGAGCGATCAGTTTAATCGCGGTATCGTGACTTCACCAGAACAATTGATACAAGGAAAAGTTTCGGGGGTTAATGTTACTTCGGCCAGTGGAGAACCGGGAAGTAATCAAACTATAAGTATCCGTGGTCAAGGAGGCGTTCGATCCGGGAGTACTCCATTATTTGTAGTAGATGGTTTTGCATTGGACAATTCGGCCACCGGTGGCGCAACGAATCCATTGAGTTTTATTAATGCCGATGATATCGAATCTATAGATGTATTGAAAGACGCTTCTGCGACCGCTATTTATGGTGCAAGAGGAGCAAATGGCGTTATTTTGATTACGACAAAGCGAGGTAAAAAAGGGGTATCAAAAGTGAGCTATTCCACTAGTTTGGGAATCTCAACGATGGCTAAGGAGATCCCTGTTTATGGGGCGGATGCTTTTCGGTCCAAAGTCGTTGAAATTGGAGGAGCGCTTATTGATTTAGGCGGATCTACCAATTGGCAGAAAGAAATCACTCGAGTTGCCTTGACTCAGAATCACAACTTATCTTTAAGCGGTGGTTCGGAGAGCACGACTTATTTTGCTTCAATAGGGAGTCAAGATCAGCAGGGGATTTTAAAAAACAGTGAATTAAAGCGTTTGTCGGCTAGAGTCAATCTAACGCAAAAATTGATTAATAACAGGCTGAAGATTGATTTCAACCTTAACGCTACGAATACGATTAGTGAGCGTCCAGCGATTGAAGGACTTCTGGGAACGGCATTAAGTCTTAATCCGACCTATCCTGCTTATGATGCCAATGGTGTGCCTTCAATATTTCCGGATGTTTATAATCCTTTGATACGCCTTAAATTGTATGATGATGAGACCCAGACGAATCGTGTTATCGCGAATATTTCCCCATCGTTTGAGATCATCAAGGGATTGGATTACAAATTAAATTTTGGTATTGATAATTCCAGTTCTGCCCGTGATATTCAAAATCGGCCGAGTATCTTACCTCAGGAAATAGGGCGCTTGGATTCGTATTATAACAGCAATAAAAATACTTTGATTGAGAATTATATCACTTATAATTTTGATTTAGGGGAGCATAATTTTTCACTATTGGCGGGTCATTCATATCAAAAAACATTTGTACAATTTAGAGGTTGGAGTGTAGATCGTTTTAACGCTAATGGAATTGATCCAAAATACAATCCTGGTTTGGGTCAAGAATTGGATTTAATAGACAACAGACCATCGGGATCGGCGGTTGAGAACGAATTGCAATCTTATTTTGGAAGACTGGGTTATAGTTATAAAAACCGTTATTTATTAACGGCGACTTTGAGGAGAGATGGTAGCTCGAAGTTTGGTAGTAACAATAAATACGGAAATTTCCCTTCCTTTTCTGCGGGATGGAAAATATCGGAAGAAGCCTTTATGCAAGACAGTCCGTTTAGCAATTTGAAGATACGCGCGGGATGGGGTCGGACCGGAAATCAGGAAATCCCCTCTAAAATTACGCAAGCATCGTCTACCACCTCTGTGAGTGGCAGCACGAGTTATCCCCTCTATCCAACAGGAGCCTATCTTGGAGGAACTACTTTTACTCGATTTGCCAATCCAGACATCCAGTGGGAAGTATCGACACAGACTAATATCGGTTTGGATTTTGGTTTGTTCGAGGGCGCTTTAACGGGAACAGTAGATTATTTTAATAAGGTATCCGATAATATATTGCTTGAAGTGGTACCCTCAGATCCAATTCAGCCCGCTGCGACTTATTGGACCAATGTAAAAGATATGACTATCACCAACCGAGGATTAGAATTAGCCTTAGCCTATGAATACAAAAGTGAAACAGGAATTTCTTTTGGATTTGGAGGGAATGTATCCTTTATTGATAACAAAATCGAGAATTCCCCCTTTACGGTTTTGACCACGGGGAGTGCTTCGGGTTCCGGACTATCCTCAGCAACGATAAACGGATATGTCAACGGACAGCCGATAGGTACTTTTTTCATGAAGGATTTCGTAGGTATAAATGCCCAAGGAATGAGTCAGTTTAGAGATGTCAATAATGATGGATTGGATACCGATGCGGATCGCGTTGTTGCTGGAAGTGCCTTGCCTGACAAGTTGTACAATTTTTATGGTACTCTAGCTTACAAAGCATTTGATTTAAACTTTAACTTTAATGGCGTTGCCGGAAATAAGATCTATGACAATACTGCCAATTCCAATTTCTACAAAGCCCGTTTGGCCAAGTCTTTAAATACCACAGCCCCGGCGGGTGAATTTCCATCGGAGTCCCTTACTAATCCAGCTTCTATATCGACACGTTACCTTAAGAATGGTTCTTTTTTACGATTGAACAATGTGTCCTTGGGTTATACATTAAAACCAGAATCTATCGGGGTTGACAATTGGATCAGTTCGATGCGTTTTACGTTAACCGGACAGAATCTATTTGTAATTACCCAATATGACGGCTATGATCCCGAAGTCAATTCGGATCGCTCTGTAGCTGGGGTAACCTCTTACGGAATCGATTATTTGAGTTATCCAAAAGCCCGAACTTTCCTATTGGGATTTAATGTAAGCTTTTAATTTAATAATAAAAAAGATGAAAAATAAAATTATAATATCACTGACTGTATTCGCCACTTTTATGCAAATGGGTTGCACCACCTTAGAGGAAGTCGTTTTAGATGAATCTTTAACTGGGAGCGCCACATCTGACGCTATGGCCGAAGGAAGTATAGCCCCTGCTTATGCTGTTTTACCGGGATTGTTTTCGCATACGGGTTATTTTACCTTGCAAGAGATATCCACAGATGAGGCGATATTGCCGTATCGAGGAGGAACAGATTGGGGTGATAATGGTATTTTTATAGATATGCACCGACATACCTATGCCAGTTCACACATAAGGATTCGGGACACTTGGGGAAATATCACCCGAGGAATATCGCGATCAGTGATCGCCATCGACGCGCTGACGCCACAAGCTGCTGGCGATCCCACAGCCAAGCTTTTTTTGGCAGAGGCTAAGGGATTAAGAGCTTATTATTCGATGTTAAGTTTGGATTTGTTTGGACTGATTTTCGTCAAAGAAAGCAATTCGGAAACCTCCGTTATTTTGCGAGGAACCGCCGCAGTAGACTATATAAAAAACGAATTTTTAGCTATAGAAAACGAGGTTTCTACAACCGTAGGGCCGGGTCGGATTACACAAGGCGCGGTATGGGGACTTCTGGCGCGCTTGTACTTAAATGCGGGAGTGTATCGAGATCCATATGCAGCTACTGTTGCTTTCAGTGCAGCTGATATGGATCAGGTGTTGCTTTATACTAGTAAAATCATTAACTCCGGGCAGTATAACCTGTCTTCTGAATATTTCGAAATATTTGATGATGAAAACCATACGAATAAGGAGTTAATCTTTGCTGTAGACCAAAGAGCTGATTTGAACGGTCACAATCTGATGGCTTATTTCTCTTTATCTGGAGATCGTTTTCCACTTCCAGGTTTTGTAAGAGCTAATGGAACCGACGGACCGGCTATTACGTCTGATTTTTATCGCACTTGGGTTGCAGCATATGGCGCACAGGATCCGGCGACAATGGACCCTCGGTTTTCTAAGAAGAACCTTATTATACCTGCTGATTCCTGTGTAACGGCGGCCAATTTTGAAATTGATCGTGGGATTATCAGAGGGCAGCAATATGGATTACTTACTACCGCAAATGGCCAGCCTTTTGCACGTTGTGCTGATGGAATAGGCTATAAAATGGGAAAACTACGCAATATCACCCGAGCGGACAAAAGAAAATTAGTGAATCATACGGAGAAAGTAGACTATAGTGCAGAAGGAAGTGCCTATAGTGCGGGGTATAGAGTATTGAAATATGAGTTCGGAAAAAATTCGGATACCGGAAGAAACAGAGGAGATGCTGATATTGTGATTGTTCGATTGGCCGATATCTATATGATGCGAGCTGAGGCCAAACTGCGCAGATCGAATGATGTTGGGGGCGCATTAGCTGATGTGAATTTGGTGAGAGCATCAAGAACCGCTCGAATTGTAGCACCCGCTTTATCCACGATGACGCTAGATCTTTTGTACCGAGAGCGGGGATTTGAATTTTATTGGGAAACGTTACGACGTACTGATATGATTCGTTTTGGAAAATACGAAGGAAGCTGGACCGAAAAAACGGATAGCAATGTTCAGAAACGACTTTTTCCTATTCCGCAAACGGCTATCGACGGAGCTTCGAATCAGCCCGGATATTTGGTTCAAAATGCTGGTTATTAAAACCATTTAAAAATAAGGTATTCGTCTGTTTTTCAATAAAAAGAAATGCTTATTCTTCACGGCACTTTCTAAATACAAATTTATTTAAGATCTTTCGGTTTGCTAATACGGCAGCCGAAGGGTCTCTATAATTCGGAATTTATATGAACATTAATTACTTTAAACTAACTATTATGTTTTCATCTTTAAAAATTTGGGTCCTGGCCTTACTGCTTTCGATTCCGTTGCTACAGGCACAAGAAGTTCACAAGTATAAAATCCATTCCCATAACGATTATGAGCAAGGAGTTCCTTTTTGGACTGCTTATGCCAATGGATTAGAGTCGATAGAAGCGGATATTTTTTTGAAAGACAATCAATTGTATGTGAGTCATACTTCGGCTGATATCAAAGAAGAGCGGACCCTTGAAAATCTTTATTTAGCCCCACTTGAGCAAGTGATGGCCCTTAAATTAGGAAAACAGCAATCGGTACAATTGTTAATTGATATCAAAACGGATGCGGTACCTACTTTGGAAAAATTAATCGCTGTTTTAGGACAACATCCCAATATCATCAACAATAAAAATTTCAGTATTGCCGTATCGGGAAACCGCCCAGAGGCAGAAGCCTATAGCCAATATCCCAGCTATATCCAATTTGATTATCAAAGTTTAGATCCTTTATCAGAAAAAGCACAATGGGATAAAGTAGCCCTAATTAGCAAAAGTTTCCGGGAGTATTCCTCTTGGAATGGGAAAGGTCGACTTACGGCTGAAGATTATAAGAAGGTCGTTGAGGTTATCAAAAAGGCCCATGATTATGGAAAGCCTTTCCGTTTTTGGGCATGCCCAGATTCCAAAACCGCTTGGAAAACCTTCCGGGACCTTGGAGTTGATTTTATTAATACTGATATGCCCTATGCCAGTTCCCTTTATTTGAATACTTTAGAACAGCGGGTTTCTTTGAATACAATAGCTTCCCCTGTATATAAGCCTAGTTATGCCTCCGACCGGAAAAAAAGTCCTATCAAAAATGTGATATTGCTTATAGGTGATGGGAATGGGCTTGCTCAGATTTCGGCTTCTGTTTTGTCGAATGGCGGCGAATTGACACTAACGCAACTTAAATCGATTGGGTTTTTAAAAACACAATCTTCCGATGATTTCACTACCGATTCTGCGGCGGCAGGGACGGCACTGGCTATAGGGCAGAAAACATTTAACCGTGCTATAGGAGTAGATTCGCTAGGGAGGCCTGCTGAAAACATTATGGAAGTCCTCCGCAAAAAGGGCTTTAGTACGGGTTTGATCACTACGGATCAGATTACGGGAGCGACACCTGCCGCTTTTTATGCGCACCAAAAAGAGCGCGATATGACTGCGGCTATTGCCAATGATCTGGTAAACAGTAAAACCACTCTTTTTATGGGAGGCGGCAGTGCTGATTTTGCAACCGATTTTTCAAAAACAGATTTCACTATTTTAAACGCTGTTGCGGATGTGTCTCAAAGTGAGAAAAGTCAAGTCGGTGTATTTTTCTCTGAGAAAAGTGTAAGTAGTGTTTTAAAAGGGCGCGGTACTCTTTTGGCAGAAGCCACCAAAAGCGGATTGGAATTTTTGAATGCTAAGAAAAAGCCGTTCTTCCTGATGGTGGAAGGCGCACAAATTGATTCTTTTGGGCATGCTAATGATGTAGCGGGAATTGTTTCGGAAGGCATTGATTTTGACAGAGCCATCACTGAGGCTATACGATTTGCGGATCGAACCGGCAACACCTTGGTTCTTGTTACAGCGGATCATGAGACTTCGGGATTTTCGCTACCGCAAGGGAATTTAAAAGAGAAAATGATAGAAGGGGATTTCACGACTTATGATCATACTGGGATTATGGTGCCGATATTTGCTTATGGACCTCAATCGGATGTTTTTAGCGGTGTGTATGAGAATAATGAAGTGTTTCATAAAATTATGCAGGTGTTGAAGGTTAAGTAATATAGTTTTTACCGCAGATTCGCAGATTATTTTTACGGCAGATTAGTTAATTTTTTTTACCGCAGATTCGCAGATTAGTAAAATATTTTTACCGCAGATTAGTTAATTTTTTTTTACCGCAGATTTGCAGATTAGTAAAATATTTTTACCGCAAATTCGCAAATTATTTCTACCGCAGATTCGCAGATTCGTTAATTTTTTTTACCGCAGATTCGCAGATTAGTAAAATATTTTTACCGCAAATTCGCAAATTATTTCTACCGCAAATTCGCAGATTATTTTTGGATTGTTCCTGATTTTAAATTGTAGAAAAAATGATTGGCGGGAGCACCGTTAAGGAATTTGTTGAGGATGCTTAGGAGAAGGATTGTGTTTTTTTCGATTGGGTTTATGGCTTTTCCTTTGCGGTCCTTTTGGTGGTCGAGGTAGGCATCAATTATAAATTGATATTGTTTTATTCGGTCCTTTCCAATGGCTGCAATGGCGAGATCATCGGCGCTGCGGATGCGGTAGAAGTCGGTTATCAGTTCTAAGCCCGACCATTGGAAATCCTTTAGTTCGAGCTGCTTTTCTTTTAATTGTTGTTTTAGTTTGGTTTTTGCTTTTGTCCAAGCTTCTGGATAATCAATCTTGTGGTTTATAATGGTATTATAATCTGCTTTGGATTCTATATTGGCAAGCAGGAGTAGGTCTTCGGCAGAAATTTGGATCATAAAATTTTTAAATTCTGCTGGCCAATCGTCGGGTAAAAAGCGCAATCGTACCAATTCTTTGAGGTGGAAATCGGTAAAATCGAGATAGTTTCGTGTTTCTAAAATATCCTTGTTCCAGAGGTCTGCGGTATTTTGGCTTTTCAAAAAATCATATTCTATTTTGTACAGATCGAACAGCTCGTTGAACTGGGGTACTTCATCAATGGGAATGGTTTCGATTTCCATAATCTCATTCGCTTTCACTGTTAGGAGCTTATAGGCTGGGATATAGGCTGCCAGTGAGGGTGTTTGGATGTTGACCAATGTATTGCCTTTTTTGGTTTTGCGTATTCCGGTATCGTTGATGTGCATGTGACCTCCGAAATGTATTTTCAAACCGGCATCTGCAAAAGTTTTAGCGACTTCTTCTGAGGGAATTCGGTTTAATTGCCATTTTCCCTTTCCCATCAGTTGCTCTAGTTCAGGGGAGGCATCATCGTTGAATTCCACCATTGGAAAGTGGCTGAAGGCGATCAGTGTCTTGCCTTTTAATTTGGCTTCGGCCGTTATTTTTTGGATCCAGTCTATCAGGTGTTTTTTATTGGAAAGCACTTTGTTGTATCCTGTTCCTGCATCCGAATAGTCTTTGGACTCCATTGAATTTAAGGGAGCGTCTTTTTTGGGGATATATACATTTCCGTCAATCGCCAGCAACCAAAGCCCAGGAACAGGTTCTACCAGATAGCTAAGATCGGGCACTGAAAAACCCGCTGCAACTTGATAGGTGCGGTTGTCCAGAGCCGCTTCTTTTGCAGCCCGAGTAAAATTATAGGTATCGGCGGTATAGGTGCTGAAGGGGGAGGCCCAAAAGGTATTGTTTTCTTGGGGGTAAAAACCAAAATCTTTTAGTTCGGAGGCGATACCCAGATAGCCCATTTTGGCAATATCGGGGCTTATTATTAGTGTATTGTCTGTTTTCGTGTTGGCTTTATAAAGTCCGTCTTTGCTGTATATGGGTTGGCGTTTACCACCCTCGCCGAGGAAATCATTTTTCCCCGATTCCTGAGCGAAGGGACCCGCGGGATCGTGATTGCCAGTGGTGATAAAGAATTGGATGTTGTACTTAGAAGTGTAGTCGGCAAGGATTTTCTTGAGTCCGCGAATGTGAATGGGCTGGCCATCATCGGTATAATCCCCGGGAAGGGCTACGATCTTTATGCCCCGCTTTGCAATATCATCGAGGGCCGCCAGAAAGGCATAATAGTTTTCGTTAAAGATCCTTGTGGAATGCAATTGGGATTCCATTGTTCTTAATACCGTATATTTTCCGTTCTTAGGATTGATGATCCCTTTGTAGTCGGTGTCTTGAAAGGAGGCATATAAATCTTGAAAATGCACATCTGCTAGAAATGCAATTTTTGTTTCGGTAGGGGCAGACTGGCTTTTTACAAAAGTAGTGCAAAGACAAAGAAGTAGGGATAGGTATGATAGTATACGTCTCATAACAGCTTTTTGTTTATTGGTTTTTTAGGATTGTAGTGGGGACAAGATTAGTAAAAAAAGAATAGAAAGCGATTAAGGGATTGTTATTGTTTTTGGGGGGGTGGTTCGTGGGTTTTGGGGGGTACAGTTATAAAATTAGATGAGTTTTGCCTATATTTTCTTTCATGGCATCATCCACTTTAGCGGCTTCAGCGAATTCATACCAATTTTTTACAGTGGCATTAATTTGTTGGATAATAGTGTTTGCTTTTTTTATGTTCATTGCTTTGGCCACCGAAAGCAAATCTTCATTTGTGATATCCGTTCTCTTTCCATTAATGCTCAAGTTATGCTGGCTTACCCAATCACTAGCTGGGCGATAGGCATAACAAACATCATAAGCAGGAGAAAGTTCCCATAGGCCATTTTCTTTGAGTCGGAATGCAAAGTTTTTGGTATGATCGTCACAATTTCGTGCTATAAGATTGAAAACCATTCGTCTGTATAACTGTTCTGCTTGTGGATAGGGTAATTTTAGTAAGCGCATGGTTTGGAACAACTGTTCGTAACTAAAACTTGTTATTTGGTTGAAATCATAGTGTTGCATGGCGCAGAGCGTTTGAATATGGTGTTTTTTATCTCCCCCATCTCTGTCAAAACGCTTCGTCATAAAATGGGCTCTACCATTTTCTTCGTATAAACGACATTCCATCATTTCGATACGCGCCGCTTTTGCCATCAGGTAATAGGCCATTTCAATTCTGCCATAACCTGTGCTTTCACCAAACTGTACCTCGCTTACCGTATCGAGTTTTATTAGCCAATGTTCAAATCCTTTTGGGGCATTTGTTTGCCCTGATTTTACCTGTCCTGTTTTTTCATTATAAGCAATAATTGCTTTTGGACGTGCACCACCGGCTGAGGTTCCTATTTTAAGGATGTCCATCATAGCTTGTTGCTCGTCTTGGTTTAGATTGGCTCGAAATTCTTCTCTTTTGTTTACCATTTTTTGAGTAATTTCCACCAAGCTATCTACTTCTATATCAAAAGCTCTTTTGTTGACTTTGAGTAGGGAAGGTTCAAATTCTAGAGCACCCATGCCTCGAGTTCCTATAAAACAAAGCATTTCAACGGGGTTCATGCTATTTTCTGGTCGACCATTTAGGGCCAGCCAACTGTTTATCAATTGGTTTCCGTATTTATCTGGCAAAACATCGGCTAATAGACCTGGAAGCCCTTTGAAGGTTCCTAGATCTCGTAGTTCTGGGAATGAAAAAACACGTTTAATGCTATTTGCTACTGGCATTTTTAGTGGTGCCAAATCAGATTTAGTGTTTATAAATTTAGAATCATATTCAAAACTGGCTAGTCCTGTTTCAGTATTCCAAGCTATAGCACCTACTGTTTTTCCCCATATTTTTACAAAAGCTGTCGTTACCATTACCAGTCGAATTGTTTTGTATTGTTATTTTCATTAATTCTAGCGCGTTGTCTTTTCTTTTGGTCCAGCTTTGCTAGTTCTATTGGGCTTATTTCCTGTTTTACAGAAAAAATTTCTAGTAGCTGTAAAATATTTAAAGCCCTCATAATTTGAATTAGTGAAATCAATGTAATAGCTTCACCATTTTCAATTTGGCTTATTGTACCTCGGTTGACACCTGCTTCTTCTGCTAGTTGTGCTTGCGTTTTATTCCTATTTAATCGTTCTTTTTTAATGAACTCTCCAATTTTACTCACGATAGCTGTATCACTCATTGCAATCCAGTTTGTGTTGGTATTTTCCATCTTTATTGCTTTAAATTTACTTTAGTGTTGGTAATTACCAACAAATATAGTAAAAATAATTGTTAATGATTGGTTTTATAAATTATGTTGGAAAATACCAGCATAATTAGTTTAAATAGGAGTTAGTGTTGGTTTTTACCATCATTGTTGATTCAGGTTACGGATTTTAATTAGGGCGTTTATTCAGGTGTTTGAGATCGTTTCACGAATGGAGGGATATTTTAGTGAATGGTAGATAGTGGATTTATTATTTAGCTGGTTCGGTATTTTCGAGTATTTTTTTTAGATAGTCTCCCCATATTGTTGGATTTGAATGCGTACCGTGACCTGAGGTTTTATCGGTAATAGGCAATAAAATATATGTTCCGTTTTTGACATTTTTAATTTCCTTTTCCATTAATCCTAATTCTGGGGGATTCACTTGATCGTCGGCCGAATTTATAGCTACTAATGGTGCTTTGATTTGGGATAAATAGGGTTGTGGATTATAATCTCTGGAAGAATCAAAGGCGTAAATAAAATCGTTAGCATCTAGAATGGCGAGGTATCTGTCTAAAGTTTTTTCCATCATGAGCTCGGCTTTTTCTCTGGTAGGCGCATTTATTTGCCATTGTAAGGGACTGCTGACCATAAACATTAGCGCTAATATAGCTCCAGACATTCCTTCTTTGGGTTGTTCGGTATAGTTCCCGCCCTTCCATTCGGAGTCCATTTCTATTAATTTAATGGCCATTTTCCTTTGAATGCGATTTCTTCCTGCTATTTCCACGGGTAAGCTGGCTAAGGGCATTAAGGCATCCATGAAATCAGGGTAGGTATAACCCCAAACCCAGGTGTGCATTCCACCCATTGAGGTACCCATGACGAGTCTTAGGTGGTCTACTTTGAGATGTTCGGTTAGTAATTTGTAGTTTGCCAACACCATATCGTCGTAATTGTATTTCGGGAATTTCATCTTCAATCCATCGCTAGGTTTAGATGATTTTCCGTGACCGATGTCGTCCGTTAGAATAATGAAATATTTGCTAGCATCGAGCAATTGCCCTTTACCGAAAAGATTTCCGCTAAATTGTTTGCTTAGAAAAGAGTTCCCCGTACCGGTGGTACCGTGCATAATTAAAACAGCATTGTTTACTTTTCCTTTTGAATCGGTTGTAGGATTTCCTATTGTTGTATAGTGTAGTTTGAGTTGATCTATTTTTTCTCCACTTTTAAAGGCAAAATTTTTGATGGAGTAATCGCCTTCCTTTGGGGTGGGATAATCCGTTTGTGCATTGGAATTTTGAATGAGAATACTAAATAATAGAAAAAATGCAAATAGGTTTTTAATTTTCATTGTATTAAAATTTAAATAGTTATTGATTTTTATATTTAAGTTCTTGTTTTACAAATATAATTAATATCCAGCAGCAGCTCCATCTTTTCTACTTTCAGAAGCTCCTAAATATATTTTACGGACAGCATCATAAAAATATTGGCTTTAGCAGTGCAGCTGCAGGGAGGAATAGCGTGTTTTAAAAGTATTAATTTTTCGAAGTTTTTAAGGATTTGTATTACATTTATTATATATTGTGAGACTATTTTTGTGGTGGTGTATTTTTTATTTAGCCCGCAATACCAATTAGTAGCACTCTATTTCTTTACTGCTATAAAATCAGAATTCCTCTTAAAATAAGGGATGGATTCGAAAAACAAATTCTATGAATAAATTTCTTTTTCAGAAAAAAAGCTTCTTTTTTGTCCTCCTTACCAATTTGACCTTTTGGGTTTTAATTTCAATCATTATAGGGGTGCTGTTGGGGCATTATAATCCGGAACGTGCTATAGAAATGAAAATCGTTGGTGATACTTTTATCAGTATCATTAAATGGTTTATAGCGCCTATCATCTTTTTGACCATAGTATTGGGAATTAGTGGTATGGGTGATTTGAAGAAAGTAGGTCGGATAGGGCTTAAGTCTTTGATTTATTTTGAAATAGTATCTTCTTTTGCCTTGGTAATAGGGATTGTGGTGGCTTTATTGATTGAGCCCGGAAAAATAGATATGGCGGGGTTGAGTATACAGGATCCCAGTCAGTATACCAATAGTAAGCCCACCGATTTTAACTGGTTGGATTTCTTTTTTGATAATATTACCCTTCAGGTTTTGCTTGTGGCCATAATTACAGGTATTGTGCTCAATTATTCTAAGAAAAGAGAAGTCATAGTGGCCTTTTTGCAGAAGTGTTCTAAGGTGGTTTTTACCCTTTTGAAATGGGTGATGTATCTAGCTCCCCTTGGTGCTTTTGGTGGCATGGCGTATACGGTGGGTAAATTTGGCTTGGATACTTTGCTGCCTTTGGGTAAGCTGATGGTGACTTTTTACATCACCATGTTTCTGTTTATCTTTCTTATTTTGGGTGGTATACTCCGGTATTTCAAAATGAATATCTGGCATTTTATAAAATATATAAAAGCTGAATTGTTGATTGTTCTGGGGACTTCTTCTTCGGAAGCGGCCTTGCCTAATTTGATGGAGAAGCTAGAAAAAATGGGCTGTAGTAAGTCGGTTGTCGGTCTTGTGATCCCTACCGGATATTCTTTTAATCTGGATGGGACCTCTATTTATCTGTCGATGTCCATCATTTTTTTAGCACAGCTTTATGATGTGCATCTGACCCTTGCGGAAATGCTTACCATTATTGGTCTGCTGATGATCACCTCAAAAGGGGCTGCAGGAGTTACAGGAAGTGGTTTTATCATCTTGGCTTCTACCTTGACGGCCATCCATAAAATACCATTAGAGGGACTTGCTTTTTTGCTGGGTGTAGATAAGTTTATGAGTGAGGCGAGGGCTATTACTAATTTTATAGGGAATGGTGTGGCTGCGATTGTGATTTCGAAAACCGAAAATGAGTTTGTGAGTACGGAGAATCCTTATGATAATTAGTAGTAGCTGTCGGGTTCGCCGAATTGTTTTTCAGTTTTTTATATTAAGCAGCTCTGTGTTAACAAAATTGCTTATTTTTGTAATATGAAAACGATACTTGATACTATTAAGGGTATTCACCCTGGCTTTGTACTAGAACGTGAGTTGGAAAAACGCAATTTGCGTAAGGGTCAATTTGCGATTTCTCTTGGTGAGTTTCCGCAGACTTTGACGGCAATTACGAAGGGCAAGCGCAGGATGAATATAGCGCTAGCGCTTAAGATAGAAAAGATTCTGGCAATTGAGGAAGGTTACTTTATGATTTTGCAAGTATATTATGATATTGATCAGGAGAAGAAGAAAGAAAATATGCAATCTAAAGAGAATCAAAAGCCGAATTTAGAGTTGCTTCGAAAAGTTTTATTTTGGGATACTGATATCAAAAAAATAGATTGGCATCAACAAAAAAAAGCGGTAATCAAAAGGATTTTTGAACGCGGAAATGATGAAGAAAAAAAGGAGATTAGCCGTTTTTACGGAGAGAATACTGTTAATGCCATTCTGAATTCATAATAAATAAAATCAATGCAATTCTATTTCAATACAGTTAGTCCACTTCTGAAAACTATTTTAGAAAATTTAATGCAGGCCAAGGAATTCGAATCCTTTCGATTGGTAGGAGGGACTGCTTTAAGCTTGTATTATGGGCACAGGATGTCTGGGGATATTGATTTGTTTAGTGATGCAGACTATGGAACTATAAATTTTAATGCTATCGATGCCTATCTAAGATCCCATTATCTTTATGTTGACAGTCTGGATATTGAACTAATAGGTATGGGTAAATCGTATTATGTAGGAAGAAACAGTGTAGAGAGTGTAAAATTGGATCTCTATTATACGGATAATTTTATAGACGAAGTACAAGTGTTCAATAATCTAAGACTGGCCAGCAAAGCAGAAATCACGGCAATGAAACTTGATGTGGTACAGAGGAGCGGAAGGAAAAAAGATTTTTGGGATATCGACAAGCTAAAGGATGATTTTACAATCAATGAAATGTTTGCGCTGCATGAAAAAAGATATCCTTATACCCATGATAAGGATTTGCTTAAAGAGAAATTCACCGATTTCATCTTGGCCGATGACGATTTTGAACCCATATGTCTTCGAGGAAAACATTGGGAATTGGTCAAACTCGATATGATTGAGTTTATTGGTACTTTGGAGTTTTAGTCACTGCCGAAAATGAGTTTGTGAGTACGGAGAATCCTTATGATAATTAGTAGTAGCTGTCGGGGGAGGTGACCTTCTGAAAGTAGAATAGATACTAATAAAACGGTAAATTATATAGCCTTAACACTATGTTTGGCTTTGATTTGAGTAAATTTACAAAAAGGGAATCCACCTATACACCTTATCAAATCAATTTTATGCAAACTCCCAATTCAACTGTACAAATCAGTCAGGAACTCGTAAACAGTATCGTACATGGTTTTGGAATTATTTTTGGGATTGTAAGTATTCCGATCTTAATTGCCTTTGCCATTAAAAGTGATAACACTACAGGTATTATAGGTGCGGCAATTTATGGCTTTTGTTTTTTACAACTTTTTACTTTTTCAACACTCTATCATGGGATTCAGCATGCTCAGGCAAAACGCACGCTTGAAATTCTGGATCACATTAGTATTTATTTCTTGATAGCAGGTACTTACACTCCGTTTTTACTCCTGTATATGCCTCCTTCTTTTGGAATCACCTTGCTTTCGGTTTTGTGGGGTCTCACCGCATTGGGAATCTTTTATAAGATTTTTTTTATAGGAAGATGGAAGATTTTGTCTACGATAATTTACATAGGAATGGGTTTGATTATGGTTGTTGGCGGACGTACTTTCTTTGAAAGTATTCCCTTGAATATCCTCATCATGATTCTAATTGGAGCGGCACTTTACCTTGTGGGTGTTGTTTTTTACTTGTGGAAGAAATACCGATACAATCACGCTGTCTGGCATTTTTTTGTGCTCGCAGCTGCTGTTTGTCATTATGTCGCTATTTTATTGGCGGTTGTGACGGATTGATTTTTATGTTAATTGGGTTTGATGGGAAGTGAGTTTATTCCAGTATTTTGTTTTTCACTTCTTTGGTGTAGATTCTGCCGATGGGAAGGGTATAGGATGAAATTTGTATTCTGTTGCCTTCGATAGATTTTACTTTGCTGATGGCGATGATATAGGATTTGTGGAT
>Ga0114958_10000668_pt1 | contig 29070 bp, 20 predicted proteins | sample C_130208_EF_Meta_FD_89577 | JGI IMG/M metagenome (GOLD analysis project Ga0114958, IMG submission 89577) | Freshwater microbial communities from Lake Croche, Canada to study carbon cycling - C_130208_EF_MetaG | ecosystem: Environmental > Aquatic > Freshwater > Lake | place: Lake Croche, Canada... | reverse complement strand
GAACATTAGCCATGAGTTTGTACGGTGATTTAGATATTTCAGTAATTGACGAATTGCCTCCGGGTCGGAAACCCATTCAAACCGTGCATCGCTTTGACAGCAACCGATTGACAGTCTGGAAATTTATTCGGGATGAGATTACCATTGGCAGACAAATTTACATTGTTTATCCCTTGATTCAGGAATCCGAGAAAATGGATTTCAAAGACCTGATGGATGGATATGAAGGGGTTTCCCGAGATTTCCCCTTGCCACAATATGCCATTTCTATCCTTCATGGTAAAATGAAACCCGCTGAAAAAGAGGCGGAGATGAAACGTTTTTCAGAAGGTAAGACGAACATTATGGTCGCTACAACAGTTATTGAAGTAGGTGTAAACATTCCAAATGCCAGCGTGATGATTATTGAAAGTGCCGAACGTTTTGGTTTGTCACAACTGCATCAGCTGCGAGGAAGAGTCGGGCGTGGAGCCGATCAAAGTTATTGTATTTTGATGACATCGCACAAGCTTTCTAGTGACAGTAAAACCCGAATGGAAACGATGGTACGCACCAATGATGGTTTTGAAATTGCTGAAGTGGATCTCAAACTACGAGGTCCCGGAGATTTAATGGGTACTCAGCAAAGTGGGGTTTTGAATCTTCAAATAGCCGATATTGTTCGGGATCGTGATATTTTAATCTTGGCACGAATGCAAGCCGTGAAATTATTAAAGGAAGATGCTCCCCTGGCTAAAGAAGAACATGCTACTCTAAGAGCGGTTTTCATCGAATTATCAAAGAAAAAAAACATATGGAATTATATTAGTTAATATTCCTCTTGAATCTAATATTTGTAGATACAACTGTTAAATATAATTTAACAGACTGATATAAACGGATTTTAAATCCTATGTTTGTTTTTCTTATGTAAAAACCCAAACAAGACTCACTTTTTTTCGAAAAATTATGAAAATTAAACACCTTATTTATGCTCTTTTAGTTATTGGATTTGGAGCTTTTATTGCCTATCGAATTGTAAATAACCAAAGTAAAAATGATGATTCGAAAGCAAATGGGGGTAAAAACAATGCCATGAATGTTACTGGAATTGTGACCAAATTCGAAACTTTTGATAATAAGCTGTTACTTTCAGGCTCCTTAGAAGCAAACGAACAAGTAGAGATTAGAAGTGAAATATCAGGTATTGTTCTGGGAATTTATTTCAAAGAAGGGAGTACTGTAAAAAAAGGTCAACTTTTGTTTAAGGTAAATGATATCGAATTAGTAGCCCAGTTAAAACAGGCAAAAACACAGGAAAATCTAGCTTCAGAAAATGCGAGAAGAGCCCAATTACTCCTCCAAAAAGAGGCCATCAGTCAGGAAGAATATGATATGGCCCGAGCCGAATTAAAAACGGCAGAAGCACAAACCCAATTGATTCAGGCGCAAATTTCTAAAACAGCCGTTAGAGCTCCTTTCTCTGGAAAAATAGGTTTGCGATATATATCTGTTGGGACTTACATTAGCCCTACAGTTTTAGTAGCAAAACTAGTCAATATTGACAAACTCAAAATAACCTTTTCTATACCTGAAAAATATGCAAGCCAAATCGACAAAGATTCGGATGTAAATTTCACCGTAGCCGGTTCAATAAAAAAATATTCAGCTCGTATTTACGCCATAGAACCCGAAGTTGCCGTAGCAACAAGAACACTTCAAGTTCGAGCTATAGCAGAGAATAAAGATGGAGAATTATTACCTGGAACCTATGCAAATGTAGAATTACCATTAGATATTGTAAAAGATGCAATTGTAGTCCCTACCGAGGCTATTATCCCGGTACAAAATGGGAAGAAAGTTTTTATAAGTAAAATGGGAAAAGCAAAAGAAATGATGGTTGAAACTTCTACTAGACTTGATGCTACATTATTAGTAATTTCAGGATTAAAGGCAGGAGATACCCTATTGACTAGCGGTATCATGAGTTTAAAAAATGATACGCCCGTTAAAGTTATTATTCAAAAGAATTAAATATTTAAGCCTAAAAATTTCAATCTTGAATAATCAAGAAAAAACCAAATTAAATCAATGAGTTTATCTACCACTAGTATAAAAAGACCCGTATTTACAATTGTAATAAACTTAAGTATTGTATTATTTGGTATTATTGGCTATACTTTTCTTGGTGTTAGGGAATTTCCTTCTATTGACCCGGCCCAAATATCCATTCGTACTAATTATGCTGGAGCCAATGCTGATATTATTGAATCCCAAATCACAGAACCTTTAGAAAAAGCAATTAACTCAATTGAGGGAATTCGAAATATTACTTCCTCCAGTGCACAAGGAAGCAGTAGTATAACGGTTGAATTTAATTTAGGTAAAGATTTAGAGGCAGCGGCTAATGATGTTCGAGATAAAGTCTCTCAGGCTGCACGAAATTTACCCGAAGATATTGATGCACCTCCAGTGGTCACTAAAGCGGATGCAGATAGCCAAGCCATTATTTCTATGACGGTTCAGAGTAATTCCCGAAACGATTTGGATTTGAGTGATTATGCCGAGAATGTTATTGCTCAAAGGTTAGAAACAATTCCTGGTGTCAGTGGTGTTCAGATATGGGGGCAAAAAAAATACGCCATGCGTTTGTGGATTGACCCTGTTAAATTAGCTTCCTATGGCTGCACCGTTTCCGAGGTAAGAGATGCCTTACTTAAGCAAAACGTAGAGCTGCCTTCTGGAAAATTAACGGGTGATAATACCGAATTAACGGTAAAAACGGTTGGTAACCTTTCTACAGCGGCCGAATTTAATAAAATCGTAATTCGTACCGATGGCGAAAAAACAGTGCTATTAAGTGATATCGGTTCTGCTGTTCTTGGACCTGTAAATATAGAAACCAGCATGAGCGAATCAGGCTTACCCCTTGTTGGTGTAGCCATCGTTCCGCTTCCTGGAGCCAATTATCTGGATATTTCTAAAGAGTTTTACCTTGAATATGAAAAATTAAAAAAGGATTTACCAAAAGATATTAAATTAAATATTGTGCTTGATAGTACCATATTTGTAAAAAAATCCGTGGTAGAAGTCGCCGAAACTTTATTGATTTCGATAATTCTGGTAATCATTATTATCTATCTGTTCTTCAGAGATTGGGCTATTGCATTCCGACCTTTAATTGATATTCCCGTTTCTTTGATTGCTACTTTTTTTATCATGTACCTCTTCGGATTCTCTATCAATGTATTAACATTATTAGCGATTGTTCTCGCCACGGGGCTGGTCGTAGATGATGGAATTGTCGTCACGGAAAATATTTTTAAGAAGGTAGAACAAGGAATGTCTCCCATTGAAGCGGCAATAAAGGGTTCAAATGAAATCTTTTTTGCAGTAATCTCAATATCCATTACCCTCGCAGCCGTATTTTTACCTGTTATTTTCTTGGAAGGGTTTGTAGGTCGACTGTTTCGAGAATTTGGAGTCGTCATAGGCGCAGCTGTATTAATCTCAGCCTTTGTATCTCTTACTCTTACACCAATGTTAAATGCTTATTTAATGAAAGGTGGAGAACAAAAGAAATCTAAATTTTATATTCGTACCGAACCCTTTTATCAAAAACTAAATAGTAATTATGCTAGTGCTTTGGGAAGTTTCATGAAGCGAAAATGGTTGAGTTTCCCTATAATTGCTATTTGTTTTGGAATAATCTATTTGTTTTTTACTATTCTGCCTAAAGAAACTGCGCCCTATGATGATCGAAGTGCCTTGAACATGAGTATCACAACTCCTGAAGGTTCTTCCTTTGAATATACCGATCGCTTTATGCAGGAAATCTCCAAATTAATTGAAGATTCAATTCCAGAGAAAAAAGCGGCCTTGGTTATTACATCCCCTGGGTTTGGTTCTTCTTCCGTAAATAGTGGAAGGGTTCGAATTGCTTTGACCGAAACGAATGAAAGAGATCGTTCGCAAAAAGAAATTGCAGCTAATCTAACCAAATGGTCTAAAAAATATACCGAAGCCAAAACTTCTGTTTTAGAGCAACCCACGATTGCAGTAAATAGAAGAGGGGGATTACCGATTGAATACATTATCCAAGCTACCAATTTTGAAGATTTACGAGCAAAGATTCCCGTTTTTATGGAGGAAGCCTCTAAAGACCCTACCTTTTCTGTAACCGATGTGAATTTAAAATTCAACAAACCAGAAATCAATGTCAGCATCAATCGGGAAAAGGCCGAAAGCTTAGGGATTTCGGTAATTGATATTGCTCAAACCTTACAACTCTCCTTAAGTGGCCAACGATTTGGTTATTTTATGAGAAATGGAAAACAATATGAAGTTATTGGTCAATTTGAACAAAAAGACCGATCTAAACCATTGGATTTAACATCAATGTATGTTAAAAATAAAAATGGAGAATTAATCCAAATGGATAATGTGGTTAGCACAATCGAACAAAGTAACCCACCACAATTGTATCACAACAACCGATACATGTCGGCCACAGTTACCGCTGGTTTGGCTCCCGGAAAAAGTATCAGTGACGGAATTGCTGCTATGAATAGAATTAAAGCCAAAGTATTAGACGATTCCTTTACAACTGATTTGGGTGGAGAATCTCGTGATTTCGTGGAGAGTAGTTCCAATACCACTTTCGCATTTGGATTGGCATTATTATTAATCTTTTTAATTCTTGCTGCACAGTTTGAAAGTTTTGTAGATCCGTTTATAATTATTTTAACCGTGCCAATGGCGGTTGCAGGGGCCTTATTTTCCCTCTGGTTGTTCAATCAGACCTGGAATATTTTTAGCCAAATTGGAACAGTCATGCTAATTGGATTAGTAACGAAGAATGGAATATTAATTGTAGAATTTGCCAATCAGTTAAGAGAAGAAGGAAAACCAAAACTAGAAGCTATTTTAGAAGCTTCGGAATCAAGATTAAGACCTATTTTGATGACTAGTTTAGCCATTTCACTGGGTGCATTACCTATTGCAATGTCCTTAGGTGAAGCTTCAACCAGTAGAATGGGTATGGGAGTTGTAATTGTTGGTGGTACCATATTCTCCTTAGTATTGACCCTTTTTGTGATACCCGCTTTGTATTTAATGTGGTCTAAAGCACGTAAACATTATCCAGAATTCGACCATATCGATGAATATGAAAAAGACACCAAATAAAATGATGAATTCAAGAATCCTCTTTCAAAGTCTATTGCTAGTCTTCATTTGTTTTGCAAAAACAAATGCTCAGGAAATACTAACAAATGAAACAGCAGTCCGAATTGCATTGGAAAATAATTTTGAAATCAAGATTGCTTCCAACACATTAAAAATTGGAGAAACCAATGTTGCCTTAGGAAATGCAGGCATGTTACCTATCGTTACCGCAACTGTTGTAGATAACAACAGCATTCAAAACAGCAAGCAAACCTTGCAAACAGGTGCTACTACTCAACTTGGCAATGCCCGTAACAATAATTTGAGCTATGGGGTAGGATTAGACTGGACCATTTTTGATGGTTTTAGAATGTTTGCCAAATTAGATCAGCTAAAAGAATTACAAAAGTTAGGTGATGCTCAATTAAGACTTACAATTTTTACTAAAATTAGTGATGTGAATGCGACTTATTTTGATTTAGTTCAGCAACAACAGCAACTGGCAGCATTAGATACTACAATTGTTATTTCAAACCAACGGCTAACTTTAGCCCAGAATCGTTTCAAAATAGGAAAAGCCTCTAAATTAGAAGTTTTGAATGCGCAAGTAGATTTAAATACAGATGCAACGGCACTTTTAAGACAGAAAGAATTATACATCAACACCAAAATTTTATTAAACCAAATTTTAGCCCGAGATGTAAAATCTGATTTTGTAGTTACAAACGATATTACAGTCGATACTCAATTATTGCTTCCAGAATTAACCGCTTTAGCGCTGAAACAAAACCCAACCTTAGAGGCTCAAATTATCAACGAGAGGGTTTCTGAATTGCAATTAAAGCAAATAAAAGCGGCTCGCTATCCAACTGTACGAGTAAATACTGCCTATAACTTTGCCAACAGTCAATCTAGTCTTGGCTTTGTGGCCCAATCAAACTCTAGAGGTTTTAATTACGGTTTTAATGTTTCTTTAAATTTATTTAATGGTTTAGCACAAAACCGGAATGAGAAAGTAGCACGAATTCAATTGGAGAATACTTCTTATTTAATAGAGCAACAAAGCATCACATTGAATACTCAACTAGCTAGCTCCTATCAGACCTATCTGACCAACATTCTACTAATCAATTTAGAAGAAACAAACGAGTCGATAGCCAAACAAAATTTGGATATTACCTTCGAAAAATTTCGTATTGGAACTATAACTACCTTGGAATTCAGGACAGCACAATTGAACTACGTAAATGCAAAAGTACGCTATAGTAATGCCCAATTTCAGGCTAAACTATCCGAAATTGCCCTAAAAGAACTAGCCGGTAACCTTAGTTTTTAAATTTGTATGTAATACATATCCTTTTTTTAACTAAGTTTAAACTTCCTTATAAATTTTTAGTGAATGAATGCAAACCGTGCCTATATCAGTCCACCAAATTTGTCTGCGGAGAAATCCCTAAAAACTTTAGTGGAAAACAGAACGGTATATTCTCTGAATCATTGCGAACTTAATCTTTTTGAGACTTATGAGTCATCACTTCTAGTCCCCCTAAAATTTAATGATTTAGTGGTAACTAGCATGCTAAGAGGCAAAAAAGTAATGCATCTTTTTGACGAGCCTGGTTTTGACTATTTGCCAGGAGAAACGGTGGTTATCCCATCCAATGTAGAAATGAAAATTGATTTTCCAGAAGCCTCAAAAACAAATCCTACCCAATGTCTGGCTTTGGCAATCGATCAGTCCAAAATTAAAGACACCCTACAGTTTTTAAACGAACGCTACCCAAAAGAGGGAAACGATCAATTTTGGTATTTAAATTATCAGAATTACTATTTTTATAATAATATCGAATTGGCTGCGACCATCAATAAACTGATTAAAGAATGCACGAGTACTTCGATAACCAAGGATGCTTTAGCTGATTTAACCCTTCAGGAATTATTAATACGTATTATTCAGACACAAACTACAAAAGCACTAGATGATGGTTTATTTATAGATCCCAAGAACCCGATTTTTTCGGTGGTAGAATTTATCCGAACTAATTTAAAGGAAAACATAAGTATGAAACATCTGAGTGAAAAAGCGTGTATGAGTAGCGCTTCCTTCTATCGGTTTTTTAAAAAGGAATTGGGTATGAGCCCAATAGAATTTGTAATTAATGAGAAGTTAAAATGTGCCAAACAACTTCTAAAAAATCCATCGATACAAATAAATGAAGTTTGTTATTTATCCGGATTTGAAGATAGCAACTATTTTATTCGCCTGTTCAAGAAGTACGAGGGAATTACACCAAAACAATATCAATTATTGTTTGTAAACTAATTTATTGAATGTAAGTTACTGCTTCGAGTTCCAGTTCTTCGGCTTCTGTAAAAATTCGATATTCGATTCGGAATGTTTTTTTCAAAGGCGTTTCTAATGAAAATCCACCCACACCAAAAGCATCAATTACATCTAAGGTAAAATGGGCGTGTTTCCAATATTCGAATAAATCCTTGTCTACCCAAAACTCGGTGTTTTCAATGGTTCCAATGCAGACATCTCCCATTCTCTGATAGAAACCTCCTTTTTCAAAACATTGCGGTTGAGTTCCTTCACAGCATCCACCGGCCTGATAAAACATCAGATCCCCATGTTTCTCTTGAAGTATTTTAATTAATTCGATTGCTTTTTCAGTTGCATGTATACGCTTTGTCATCTGTAGTGTTTTTAAAATAAAACCCGACAGAATTTAAAATCTGTCAGGTTTAAAAGTAACAATTATTCAACTAATTTCTAAAAGAAACCTAATTTCTTTTTGTCATAGGATATCAACATATTTTTAGTCTGACGGTAGTGACCCAGCATCATTTTATGATTTTCACGTCCTATACCCGATTGTTTGTAGCCTCCAAATGGAGCTCCTGCAGGATAGGCATGATATTGGTTGATCCAAACCCGTCCAGCCTGAATAGCTCTTGGTACCTGATAAATTTCATGTGCATCACGAGTCCAAAGCCCTGCTCCCAAACCATACATCGAATCATTAGCTATAGCAATAGCTTCTTCGGTAGTTTTGAAAGTTGTGACAGCCAATACCGGTCCGAAAATTTCCTCCTGAAAAATACGCATTTTGTTATGACCTTTGAAAAGAGTTGGTTTGATATAATAACCACCACTTAAATCACCCTCTAATTTATTTTCTTCTCCACCTATAAGTAATTCTGCTCCTTCTTCTTTTCCTAATTTAATATAACTTAGGATTTTTTCTTTTTGAACTAATGAAGCCTGTGCTCCCATCATTGTTGTTCTATCTAAAGGATTTCCTAATTTTATGGCAGCCGTTCTTTCTATTACACGAGCAATAAATTGCTCATAAATGTCTTCGTGAACTAAAAGTCGAGAAGGACAAGTACAAATTTCACCTTGATTTAATGCAAACATTACCGCACCTTCAATTGCTTTGTCAAAGAAATCATCGTCAGCATCCGCAACTGATTTCATGAAAATATTAGGTGATTTACCACCCAATTCTAAAGTAACAGGGATAATATTTTCTGTTGCATATTGCATTACTAAACGACCCGTAGTGGTTGATCCCGTAAAAGCTGCCTTAGATACTTTTTTATTGGTAACCAATGCTCTTCCCAATTCAGCTCCAAAACCATTCACGATATTAATTACACCCGGAGGAAGCAAATCGCCAATTAATTCCATTAGAACCAAAATAGAAATTGGTGTACTTTCGGCTGGTTTCAAAACCACCGTATTTCCAGCTGCCAATGCAGGCGCTAATTTCCAAACTGCCATTAAAATTGGAAAATTCCAAGGAATAATTTGTGCAATAACTCCTAAAGGCTCACTTAAAGCTATAGAAACGGTCATACTATCTAATTCGGCAATAGAACTTTCTTCAGCGCGAATTACACCTGCAAAATATCTAAAATGATCTATTACCAAGGGAATATCTGCTGCTAATGTTTCACGAATTGCTTTTCCATTATCAATGGTTTCTACTGTAGCTATGTACTCCAGATTATCTTCAATAACCTGAGCAATTTTATTTAATAAATTGCTGCGTTCCGTCACCGAGGTTTTTCCCCAAGTTTGAAAAGCTTCGTGTGCTTTGTCAACAGCAAGATCCAAATCCTCCTTAGTGGAATGAGCCGCCTGAGTAAAAACTTTTCCGTCTATTGGCGAAATGACATCAAAATAAACGCCATTGGCAGGAGCTACAAATTTCCCTCCTATATAATTATCATACTTTGCCTTAAATTCAGGTCTTTGTGCTATATTACTCATCTTTTTATGTTTTTGGTACTTTCAAATTTAGAAAAAAGTAGGAATTAAGAATAGCACAAATCATTCAACTAATAGCATAAATTTTGTTATATGTTTTTTTAACAGCAATTTAATGTTATATTATCATAAAAGGAATCTAAAAAATATACAATTCTAATTTAAAAAGAAAAGTATTCCAAGTGAGAAGACTTACAAAAAATTAAAAAATTGTTTCTTACTCCAAAGCGCAATCCTTATATTTGCAAACTTATACAAGAACAACTCATAAAATGAAAATATCATACAATTGGTTAAAACAATTCATCAAAATAGATTGGAAATCAGATGAAACAGCGGCTTTACTTACAGATTTAGGTCTAGAGGTTGAAGTAGTTGAAAAATACCAAACTGTAAAAGGGGGATTAGAAGGAATTGTTGTAGGTCATGTACTTAGCTGTGAGCAACATCCCAATGCTGATCGTTTAAAAGTAACAACCGTTGATTTAGGTGATGGTAATCCCGTTCAGATTGTATGTGGAGCATCTAATGTAGCTGCTGGATTAAAGGTCGCTGTGGCAACTATAGGAACGACATTATACGATAAAGAAGGGCTTGCCTTTCAAATAAAAAAAGGAAAAATAAGAGATCAGGAAAGTTTTGGAATGATTTGCGCCGAGGATGAACTTGGACTTGGTACCGGTCACGATGGTATCATGATTCTTGATCCGAGTTTGATTCCAGGAACCCCTGCAGCCCAAGTTTTCAAAATTGAAAATGACGAAGTTTTCGAGATTGGCTTAACACCCAATAGGGCAGATGCTATGAGCCACTGGGGAACAGCCCGAGACTTGAGAGCCGGCTTGTTACAAAGTGGCGTTAATTTAGAATTAATCACTCCTTCAGTAAGTAATTTCAGAGTAGATAAAAGAACTTTAAAAATTGATATCGATAAAATAGATTCCAAATTAGCCCCTCGTTATGCTGGTGTTAGCATTTCAGGAATAAGTATTAAAGCTTCACCGGATTGGCTACAAAACCGTTTGAAATCGATAGGAATAACCCCTAAAAATAATGTTGTCGATGTAACCAACTACGTATTACATGAATTAGGTCAACCGCTTCATGCCTTTGATGCCTCAAAAATAAACGGGAAATTAAGTGTAGGAACACTTGCAAGTGGGACTAAATTCACAACCCTTGACGGTATTGAAAGAATTTTAGACCAGGAAGACTTAATGATTTCTGATGAAAAAGGGCCCTTGTGCATTGCGGGAGTATTTGGAGGATTGAAATCCGGAGTTACCGAAAGCACCAACAATATATTTTTAGAAAGTGCTTATTTTAATCCGGTTAGTATACGAAAAACAGCCAAAAGACATAGTCTGAGCACCGATGCTTCTTTTCGATTTGAAAGAGGAATTGATCCTACTATTACTGTTTATGCTTTAAAAAGAGCCGCCCTTTTAATCCAAGAAGTGGCTGGAGGCGAAATCACATCAGACATCCTTGACCTTTATCCAAAGAAAATCGAAGATTTTCCCGTGTTTTTAAACTTTGATAAAACAGCAAAATTAATAGGTGAAAACTTACCCAAAGAAATCATAAAAACAATTTTAGCATCACTAGAAATCAAAATCAATAGTTCAAGTGATGGCGGATTAGGCTTGACTATACCTGCTTTTAGGGTAGATGTTCAAAGAGAAATTGACGTCATAGAGGAAATACTAAGAGTCTATGGATACAATAATATCAATTTTACAAAAAAACTAAACGCGACTATTTCCAATTCAGCGCGTACCGAAGATTATAAAGTACAAAATATCATCAGCAGTCAACTTAATTCATTAGGTTTTAATGAAATGATGGCTAATTCCTTGACTACACCGGAATACATTCAACTTTCTGAAGTATTGAAAGAGGAACATACGGTAAGCATGTTAAATCCATTGAGTAATGATTTATCTGCAATGAGACAATCTTTATTATTCTCAGGTTTAGAAGCTATTTCGTACAATATAAACCGTAGAAATTCGGATTTAAAGTTATTCGAATTTGGAAAATCCTACCACAACTACCCTTCGGGTTATGAGGAACAAAAACATTTATCCCTATTTGTTTCCGGTAATCGAAATAAGGAAAGCTGGACCAGTATTGAAAAACCATCCGATTTCTTCTTGCTCAAAGGTTATGTAGATTCGGTTTTAGCGCGATTAGGAATTACAAAAACTAAAAACAATCCCTTGACATCAGACTTGTTTGCTGAAGGTATCGCTCTGGCTATTGGTCATGATACGCTTGTTGAATTTGGTACGATAAAGAAAGCTGTCCTAAAACATTTTGACATCAAACAAGAAGTTTTATATGCTGACTTTAATTGGAGCGCCATTTTAAAATTAATTTCTAATAAAATTAAGTACGCTGACATTCCGAAATACCCGGAAGTAAGAAGAGATTTATCTTTATTATTGGATGAAAACATTGCTTTTGATGCAGTTTATAAAATCGCAAGGCTAACTGAAAAATCACTATTAAAAGAGATAGATCTTTTTGACGTCTATCAAGGTGCCAATTTACCAGAAGGAAAAAAATCCTATGCTCTAAGTTTTACTTTACAGGATACTACAAAAACCTTAACAGATGTTCAGATTGACAAGATAATGAACAAATTACAACTGAACTTAGAGAACGAACTTGGAGCAAGTTTGAGATAATTTTTAGAATTAATATAAAGTAAAGATGAAAATCAATTAAAGATCTCCGCTTTAATGCTGTAAATTATAAAAACAGAAAATCAGTATATGTTATCTATTAACAAAGTCCATCATATTGCTATTATTGCTTCCGATTATGAAGTATCAAAAAAATTCTACACTTCTATTTTAGGATTGGAAATTATTAGGGAAATCTACCGAGAGGAACGCGATTCCTACAAATTGGATTTGGCTTTAAATGGCAATTATGTAATTGAAATATTTTCTTTCGCAAATCCACCACAACGTCCCTCTGCTCCTGAAGCAACTGGACTAAGACATCTCGCCTTTGAAGTAAATTCCATTGAAGATACAGTACATTATCTGAACAGCCAAAATATCTATTCGGAAGCGATACGAATAGACCAATTCACTAATAAAAAATTCACTTTTATCGCTGATCCTGATCTATTGCCTATCGAATTCTATGAGATATAGTTTCTAAAAAGCTTTAATCGATTTTTCTAGCTTTCATAAAAGCGTCTTAAACCTAAAAAAGTATTGAAAATCAAGACTTACCTTTGGGGTACAAAAATCAATAATGACAAATACTAAAATCCGAAAACATCTTACTTTAATAAATTTTAAAAAATTAAGTATTGCTTCAATTATTATTGGTTTTCTATCTGCCTTCCTTGGTATTTCATTAAAAAGATTAACTGAATATTTTGAAGAAATATTATTTCATCAGGCGAATACCAATTCTATTTATTTTGTCCTTTTCCCAATTATCGGATTTCTAATAATTTCACTGTTAAGACAAACCCTCTTCAAGAAAAAGGAAAACAAGGGGATCAAGGAAATATTTGAAAGTACGAACTCAAAAACTAAAAACTTACCGAAATACAAAATAGCTTCCCACTTTGTTAACGGTTTTTTTACTGTAATTTTTGGAGGATCTACGGGAATCGAAGTTTCTACTGTAGTTGCATCGGCTACAATTGGATCTTTGACCCAACAAAAAGCCAATTTATTTCGAAAATATAAAACGGAACTTATATGTGCTGGAATAGCTGCAGGCATTACTGCCTTATTTAGCAGTCCTATAGCCGGCATTTTATTTGCCTATGAAGTCATTTCAAAAAAAGTGGGTCTGCCTTTTATACTAAGTACAGGTATTGCTGTGCTAATCGCTTCCGGTTTATCTTTCTTATTGGAAGAAACACCTTTATTTGCATTAAACAATATAAGCTGGCATCTGTATGCTATACCCTATTTCATTTTATTGGGCATCTTAAGTGGCTTAAATGGTGTATATCTGACAAAAAGTGTCCTCTTTTTTAAAGCTCAATTTTCAAAACTAAACAATCATTATTATAAAATTTCAATAGGTGTACTGCTATTAAGTAGCTCACTACTTCTATTTCCAGAATTATATGGCGATGGATACCACGGAATCAAATCTATTCTTTATGCTACAAAAGGAACTTCCTTTACCATACCATTCATGATGACGCTCTTAGGAATTCTGATTTTAAAACCTATAGTGACATCCGCCACATTAGCATCTGGCGGGGATGGTGGTGTTTTTGCTCCAAGTTTATTTATTGGGGCTTTTTTAGGGCTTTTGACCTCCATAGTCTTAAATACGTATTTCAATGCTAATGTCATTCCATTAAATTTTATGGTTCTGGGCATGGCTGCTACTTTAAGTGCCAGCATTCACGCCCCTTTTACGGCTCTTTTTTTGGTATGCGGACTCACTAATAATTACACGCTGTTTTTCCCGATATTGGCAATTTGCTTGATTTCAAAATACACCGCCAAAAAGGTATACCCATTCACAGTATATTCTTATACTCCAATAGCTTAAAAAAAAGTAAAATGTCTATTCACAAAATAAAACGCAGTTATCGCAAGACAAAATATATTCTTTATAAGGAAACGTTAGTAGATTACAGAGAGAATTTTTGGGCGTTTTTAGGTTCTTTCGTAGGGATTGGAATCATAGCTTTTCTTCAGTCCAGGACCTTTACAGATTCTAATGTGCTTTTTTTAATTGGCTCTTTTGGTGCCTCCAGTGTGCTAGTGTTTGGAGTCATCCAAAGTCCCCTAGCTCAACCTCGAAATTTAATTGGAGGCCATTTAATTTCTGCAATTATTGGAGTAACTGTCTATAAAATTATTCCTGACATACTTTGGATTTCAGCACCTCTAGCCGTCTCGCTTTCCATAGTTTTAATGCAATATACTAAAACACTGCATCCTCCTGGAGGTGCAACTGCACTAATAGCAGTAAGTGGCTCCTCCCAAATAAAAGATTTGGGATTTTGGTATGTACTTTCACCTGTGTTAAGTGGAGCCTTGATTTTATTAATAGTTGCTCTTATTTTTAATAACCTAACCTCTAAAAGACACTATCCGCATTCCAAAAAAATAATTAACTCTAAAGCCGAATTGAAAGCCTTTTTCATAAGAATGTATCCCATAAATAAATCTTTATAAACATTGTTGGTTCTTTTTTTATTTAAAAATGAAATATATATTTTACCTTTGTTTTTACATTAAATAAAAAGAATATGGTTTATAAATTCAGAGTGATTCTCGATGCTGAAGATGATGTTTTTCGCGATATTGCAATACTTGATGACGCTACTTTAGAAGATTTGCACAATGCTATAGTAAATGCTTTTGGTTTTGATGGCCTTCAAATTGCCTCCTTCTACACTTGTGACAATCAATGGCATCAAGACGAAGAAATTTTACTTTTTGATACCGGAGAAGTCGACGGAGAGCAAAGAATCATGAATGAAGTGATTCTAACAGAGGTACTAGATGCCTCTAATACAAAATTAATTTACGTTTATGATTTTCTGAATATGTGGACTTTTCTTATTGAATTGGCTGCTATTGAAGAAGTCGAAGCAGGAAAAATCTACCCTGAAACCTTCTTTTCCCATGGGGAAATGCCCGAAGATGCTCCCGAAAAATATTTTGATGAAGCAACAGCAGCCGATTTTGATTATGGAGAAGATGGATATGATGAAGACGAATTAGACCTCCTTGATAGCGGTGAAGACTATGAAGAATTTGGTCATGAAGACAATTGGAATTAAAAGTAACAGCTTAAAAAAATAATAATTTTTAAAAAAAAGGAACCAAGAAGAAAGGGAACTAACTTTCTTCTTGGTTCTTTTTTAAAAACCGGAAAACAATAATGATCAATCTCTATAACACACACATTGACACGCTTGCTATTCACCGTGTAGGAAATAAAAGTCGCAACGAAGCAATTTTCTTATCCGAACAAACTTTTTCTCTTAACGATGAAATTATGCCTTTAATGAAGGAATATTTCTTTAAACCTTTTCGAGAAAAAGAAGAAAATTACTTTCAATTTGCTCACGAAGTTGATTTAGATTATAACGATATGTATAAATATGCAACCGAAATTTTTGATAATCCAAGTAATTTACACGCCGTTTCAAAAAAAATAACGACTCATTTATATGAGCAATCCAATCATCCCCATATTAAAAACGGGGAAGTCTATGTGACTTATCTAACTAATTTAAATATAGATAATAATGTTGTCGATGCAATTGGTATTTTTAAAAGTGAATTGCAATCCGATTTCCTGCAGTTTGAGGAAAAGGAAAGTACTTTAGAAATGATTTTACAACAAGGAATTAACCTCAGCAAACTGGACAAAGGCTGTTTGATTTTTAATCACAAGAAAGAAGAAGGCTATAAAATCCTAACCGTTGATAGTAATCGTTACGATGCCCGATATTGGTTGGAACATTTTCTTTCCGTTGATGCTTTTGAAGATGAAAATTTCATCACAAAAAAATACTTGAAATTCTGTCAAGGTTTTGCTAAAGACGTAGTTTTTCCAGCCGAAGATAAGAAAGAAGAAGTGATGTTTATGAATCGTTCCGTGAATTATTTTGCCAAAAACGATCAGTTTGAAGAATCTAATTTCCTAAACGAAGTATTAGACAATCCCGATTTGATTCCGGAATTTAAAAACTACAAAGTGGATAAAGGCGAAAAATACAGCATCGAAGATATCACGAGTTTTCCAATTGCTAATGCTGCTGTTTCTGATGCCCGAAAATCTATAAAAAACGTAATTAACCTAGATACACATATTCAAATCAAAATGGATTTCATCAATCCCGAAAGTGCCGAAAAATATGTAGAAAAAGGTTGGGATGAGGAAAAGCAAATGTATTATTATTTGGTTTATTTCAACAAAGAACAAAAAAGCTAAACCGGTTTATAGAATTTAAAAAAGCGTTTTCGAAGTTTCGAAAACGCTTTTTTTATAAGCTCAAAAATTAGATTCCTTTACCAAAAAATTTAGTGTTTTTAAAATTGCGGGTAACAAATTCAAAAGCCGCACTCATAATGTTTCCCATTGATTTCGCTTTTTTAAAATTGAGATCATTTGTATAACGATATAATTCCAATTTCAGCTGACTCAAATTCTTTTCAGGAGAAATAGTATCGTTCCCCATGATATGCAACAATCTTTTAATTCTGTTTCCGGACGAAATAATTCTTTTTGCCAATACCGAGCGTTCTTCATCTTTATACTGCGCAATAGAACTGTCTTGCAGTTTGTCTTTAACCAATTTCACCATCGGATAATTTTCTTTGAAAAATTGGGGTCTGTAGACTTTAAAATTACCCTCATAACATTGCTGATCAAAATCGATAGCGCGTATTTTATAGACAATCTGATCAAAATCGTGGGTAGTAACTATTACATAATTATAGGAACGCATATCGCCAAGCAATCGAATCATGCACCGTTCATTAAATTTCACAAACTCCTTTGCTATCTGAGCTTTTTCGGTTTCTGAACATTTCAAGAGAAGGGTTTTCATAAAAACATCCCCTGGTATTCCCATAATATGCTCTTCTATGAGGGTGTTTTTATAGACTAAGAAATTGATTTTATCCGGTGATAAAATGTGTTCCAACTCTAATCCATAAATCCTTGAAGCATCTGCTTTCTTAACATAAAAATGGGTGTAATTGTCGTTCAGAATATTTCTGACTTTAATTCGGAACGGTTTTGAGTTTCCAAAAGTGCAATAATCAATGGAATCAACATTCAGATATTTTAGTATACTTAGATTCCCATCAGAATGCAATAGGGAATAGATTTTTTTTAGCGTTAAATCAATTTCACTTCTTTCAAATTCACTATAATAAACGCGAATCCAAAGTGTATCCTGTTCTTTACGGTCATATACCGTCACCGAACCTGAAAAACGCAATAAATCATCATAATCTATCGGCACTTTTGAGATTCGATCAAATCGCTCTAAATAATCAAAAAGAGACTCATTTACAGGATAAGAAGGTTTTTTTAAAAGCATTAAAGGCTCACTCATTTCTTCACTTTTACAATACAAATTTACACTTTTTAAAAGCAATCTACTAATCGTTGAAAAAAGAGGCTTTAAATAGTTTTTGTAAGAATTTACATGTTTTTATTTACAACAAATGTATTTTATCGATTTTATTTGACTGTAATCTAAAAATGAAATAACTTTGATACTATAATACACTGAAGCTCATGCACAACTACAAAATTAACCTGAGGGTTTTTGTTCAAAAAATCTGGTGTTCTCTTTTTGGTCATCATTATGTAACCACCCGAAATATTACTAATTATTTCAAGGAATATGAATGCACTGTTTGTCATACCGAATTGACAAATGATGAAAACGGTCATAAAGTTTGTCTGACACCGGAACAAAAAGAGATTAATGAAACGGTATCCTTGTTTTATAAAAAAAGACATCACATCATAAGATAGTAACAGAAATGAATTTCTATGTTGCAAAGATTGTTTATTCTTAATTCAATTTTAAGTCAAAAGTCTGTAAGTATTGTGGTACTTTTATAATCTAATTCATCTGCAATTCCATGCTGCATAATTCAAATGACTCTTTAAAAGCAGCCAATCTAGCCCGAGTTGGATTTTGGGAACTAAATTTGAAAACAAATAAAATTTTCTGGGATACAACAATGAGATCCATTCTTGAAGTCGAGAACGATTATATTCCCAATCTTGAAGAAGCACTAAATTTTTATGATTCTGGAGAGGACCGCTCTAAGATGAAATCATTAGTTGAAAGGGCAATTACAAAAGGAATCCCTTTTGTTCAAACCTTTCAAGTTACTACCTTCAAAAATAATTCCAAGTACATTGAATCGACTTGTCAAATAGCCCGTAAAAACAACAAAATAATTTCAATTTTAGGGTCTTGTCTTGACATTACAGCAGAGCAAAATTTAATTAATGAACTCCGCCTCAATAATGAAAAAAATTCTTCTGTTTTTCTAAGCACCAATGATGCTGTTTTTATTATTGATGCAAAAAGTAATACTATTCGCTATTGCAATTCAAGAGCTTTCGAGCTTAGTGAATACCACAGCTTGGAATTAATTGGACAAGATATTTCTGTACTATTTACTAGAAAGCAGGCTTCTGATTTCACACTTTTTTTAGAAAAAACTATTGCAAATGAGCATTACCTGATTGGTGAAAGTAATTTAACAACAAAATCAGGCAATAGTATACCCGTAGAAATTGCCGCTGAAATGAAAATTCAAACCGATAAAAGCCTTGTTTTTATTTGTTTTTTTAGAGATATCAGTGTTCGAAAAAAAGAAGATGAACAAATAAAAATGCTGTCCCTAGCTGCTTCAGAGACAACAGACACTATAATAATAGCGAACGATATTGGAGAATTCTTATGGGCAAACAATGCTTATTTGGAGCTCTGTGGTTATTCTGTACCGGAACTTATGTTGGCCAAGCCGGGACATTTATCAAAAGGGCCTGAAACCGATCCAAATACAACAGATCAAATACGAGAAGCTATAAAAGCTAAAAGAAGTATTACGGTAGATATCCTCAACTACAATAAAAAAAAAGAAAAATATTGGTTTGAACTAAGTATAAACCCAATATTTGACCCAAATGGACTTTGTACTAATTTTGTTAGTGTAGGTAGAGATATTACACTTAGAAAAGAGAAGGAATTACAACTAAAGAAACTAGCGGAAGAGATGAGTTTACAAAACAGCAAACTAATCAACTTTACTCATATTGTTTCTCACAACATTCGGTCTCATGCCAGCAATTTGTCAATGCTTGTCGATTTGATTGAAAATTCGATTAATCCTAAGGATAAAATTTCCTATTTCGAATTATTCAAAGAAGGTACCGACAAGCTATCTGAAACAATAGAATATTTAAACGAAATTATTACTATCGATAAAAATACGGGTATTCAAAAAAAGACCATTTTTTTAAATGAAGAAATTGAAAAAACCAAACAGGCTTTAAGTCTTTTAATTAGAGATAGTGGCCTCGAAATTATAAATTTAATACCTCCGCAACTTAAAGTAAAAGTAATTCCGGCTTATTTAGACAGCATTTTGATTAATCTAATGACCAATGCAATAAAATACAAAGCAAGAAATCGGAAAAGTACATTAGAAATAAGCCACCAAATGACCGAATCCCATTGTATCATTAATTTTAAAGACAATGGACTCGGTATTAATTTAAATAGGCATGGAGATAAGATTTTTGGTATGTATAAAACCTTTCATGGAAATGAAGATGCAAAAGGAATTGGTTTGTTTATTACAAAAAACCAATTAGAAGCTATGAATGGCAAAATTGAAGTAGAAAGTGCCGAAGGTTTAGGATCTACTTTTAAAATATATTTTTATGACAAATAAACGAACCTATATCATTGATGATGATAAATTGACTGCCCGATTGGTCAGTATACTCTTGACTACTTACGGTTTTAGTGATGACATTAAGTTGTTTAATAATTCTGAATTGGCTATGGAAGATCTTACAAAAAATGCTACAGAAATAGACACGCTTCCGGATATCATTTTGTTGGATATCAACATGCCAATAATGGACGGTTGGCAGTTTCTAGAAGAATATAAAAACTTACCTATTAAAAAAGACATTTCTATTTTTATCATAACTTCATCCATTGACCCCATAGATTTGGAAACATCAAAAAAATTTCCAATCATCCGAAGTTATATCCAAAAACCAATAACTTCCGAGAAGTTAAAATTTATGACTAGACTTATAGAACAGCAAAACTAAAATAGAATTTAGGGTAACAATTGCGACAATCAGTCGACTAATACTTAAAAAAGACAAATACTTTGGAAACCATACTTTCTATTCATAATCTAAGCAAACATTTTGGAGCCCTACAGGCTGTGAAAAATGTTTCTCTCGAAATTCACAAAGGTGATGTATACGGAATTCTAGGACCCAATGGTAGTGGAAAATCAACTACTTTGGGAATTGTCCTCAATGTGGTAAACAAAAGTTCTGGTGATTACAGTTGGTTTGGTGGAAGAATGAAGACACACGAGGCTTTAAAAAAGGTAGGTGCTATAATTGAAAGACCTAATTTCTATCCGTATATGACGGCACGAGAAAACCTGGAATTGGTTTGCAAAATCAAAGGAATCAATTACAACAAAGTACGAGAAAAACTAGAATTAGTGGGTTTAGCAGACCGTCAAGATTATAAATTCAGCACTTTTTCTTTAGGTATGAAACAGCGATTAGCCATCGCTTCTGCCCTACTCAATGATCCCGAAATTCTAATTCTGGATGAGCCTACAAATGGTTTAGATCCACAGGGAATTCATCAAATTCGAGATATTATCAAAATGATTGCCGCTCAAGGCACCACAATATTATTAGCATCCCACTTATTGGACGAAGTAGAAAAAGTATGTAGCCACGTTTTAGTTTTGCGCAAAGGGGAAGTTTTATATTCTGGTAGTGTCGATAAAATAACAGCTAACGAAGGTTTTTTTGAATTGCAATCAGATGATAATTTGCTGTTAAAAGCGGTAATAGAAAAACACCCTGCTGTTGAAAAAACTACCGAGGAAAACGGGAAAATTTTAGTTTATTTGAAAGCGGCCTTAGGTGCAAAAGATTTAAATCAATTCTTATATGAGAATAAGGTAATTCTAAATCATTTAGTAAAACGCAAACACAGTTTGGAAGAACAATTTTTAGAATTGACCAACAAAAACCCAAAATCAAAATAATGAAACGTCTACTCGCTATAGAATTACAAAAAATCTGGAAAAACAAAGCCAGTCGCCTATTGACATTGATTTATTTTATTTTACTGTCTTTTATCGTTTGGATTGCTTCTATCAATTTTAATTTAGGAGGGAATCAATCCAGTTTAGCTAAAATGGGGATTTTTGATTTCCCCTATATCTGGCATTTTAACACCTATATTGCTGCCTATCTAAAATTATTTCTAGCAATTGTAATCGTTTCGATGATGGCCAATGAATACAGCTATGGCACATTGAAACAAAACCTTATAGACGGTCTAAGCAAGAAAGAATTCGTACTTTCTAAATTTTATACCGTAATTTTATTTGCAACTGCTTCCACTTTCTATGTGTTTTTACTTTCGCTAATTTTAGGATTAAACTACTCGGCCACAACCGAAATTTCGGCTATTTTTACAGGCTTAGAATACCTTCTTGCTTACTTTGTTAAACTCATCGGATTCTTCTCCTTTTGCCTTTTATTAGGAATATTGATTAAGCGATCTGCCTTTGCTTTAGGCTTTTTATTGGTTTGGTATATTCTGGAGGGAATTGTCAAGGGTATTTTAAACTTTAGTGTATTTCCGGAGGGAAAAACAGCTTCTTTTATTAGTCAGTTTTTACCTTTAGAATCGATGTCTAATCTTATTGTAGAGCCCTTTTCCCGATTATCAATTGTTAAGCCTTTTGGACCTCAAATGGGAATTTCAGAAATTAAAGACTATGGGGTTCATTGGTATAGCTTATTAATAGTACTGGTGTGGACTCTGGTCTTTGTTTACTTATCCTTTAAATTACTAGAAAAAAGAGACCTTTAAAGTTCAAAATCTTCAAAAATAAAAAACACCTTCATTTTAAAAATATTTTTAAATAAATTAGTGGCTAAACTATTGTGATTCTGCTAATTTTATTATTTTTATAAAATGAAAAAGTGTTTATTAGGATGTTTTTTATTGCTGTCCAATTTATGTTTGGCACAATTTAGCAAAACACATTATATACCACCCTTATCTAATTCTGAAACACAAGCCCCACAAGGCCAGTACCTTTATATTTCCTGTCCAAGTCAGTCCCCAGTAAACTTTAAAATCAGAGCCATAGGAGGTCTAACTACCATTGGAACCGTTTCTAGAGACCTCCCTTTTAGATTTGATATAGGATCGGGTTACAATACCCAACTTTTAGTAAATCAAGGAGATGTAAGTACGGTTAGAAACAACAAAGGCTATATAGTTGAAGCGGAAGATTTAGTATATGTAACGGTCCGATTAACTTCTACTCCTCAAAACAATCAAGCAGGCGGTCTCGTTTCTAAAGGTATTGCAGCACTTGGAACACAATTTAGGATTGGTGCTTTTATTAATAAAGACGCACTGAATGATCCTAAATCACCATATACTTACAACCATTATACGTTTGCTTCAATTCTGGCAACAGAAAACAATACCCGAATTTCTTTCAAGGATATAAAAGCAGGAGTGGTATTACTTAATAATGCAGCCGCAGGAAACACTCCTGCTGATATCATTTTAAATAATGGTGAAAGCTATGTAATTGCTGTCGAAGATTCAAATAGTGCTAACAAAGATGGACTTATTGGAGCTGCAATTCATTCCGATAAACCTATCGCTGTAAACTGCGGTTCGTTTGCTGGTTCCAATGGAGATACTACTAATTTAGATTTAGGTTTTGACCAGATTGTATCTGCCGAAAGAACAGGAACCGAATATATTTTCATAAAAGGAAATGGGGTTGATGTAATAGAACGCCCTCTAATTATAGCCAATGAAGACAACACGGATGTATTTTTAAACGGCAATAGCACTGCTCAAACCATACAAGCAGGACAATACATTGCTTACAGTGGTGCCGACTTTTCAGCTAATGGAAACCTGTATGTCCGAACTTCTAAAAAGGTATTTGCTTATCAGGGCATAGGAGGAACGCTATCACAGGCGAATCAAAATATGGATTTTGTTCCTCCCTTAAGTTGTCAAACTCCAAAAATAATTAACAATATTCCGCTTATAAATGAAGTAGGAAATAAAACTGATTTTATTGGAACAGTCTGTATCGTAACAGAGATTGCGGCTAGCTTAGATTTTATAATTAATGGAGCACCTTATTCGCTATCTTCTTTACCTTCTAATATAATTGTAAGAGGACCATTAGCAGTAAGTGGAAACACGAATTATGAAACTTATACCTTCGAGGGTCTAAGCGGAAATATTGCTGTTTTTTCCACTAAACAACTGTACTTATCTTATTTTGGTTCAAGTGGCGCCGCAACCTATGGAGGATTCTATTCCGGTTTTACTTTTAAACCAGAAGTTAGTTTTATGCCATTAATTACAACCCAATCCAATTGTATTCCCAATATCGAATTAAAAGTAAATACACTTTCAGCCTTTGACAATTTTATTTGGTATAAAAATGGTGTCATTGATGCCGGTAAAACAGAGGCGAACTATACGCCTACTGAACCAGGATACTACCATGTTTCGGCTACAATAAGTGGCTGTGGATCGACTTTGATGTCAGATGAAATTCCAGTTAGTATTTGTCCGCCAGATACCGATGGGGATCTAATCACCGATGCTATTGATCAGGATTTGGATCAAGATGGTATTAGCAATTGTGAAGAATCCTTTGGTGATTTAGCAATGAATACTTCTAATCCCTTAGCAGGTTCTATCAATAGCAATACCTATAGTAATTCTTTTTCAGGAAGTGTAGTTACTTCAGGACAAGCAACCTCATTTGGAAGTATTAGTGGAAATAGTGATGGTAATTTTATAAGCGAAGTTCCTACCGGCAAAAATAATTCGATTTCCTATACCCTAAATTTTGGTCATCCTATTTCAATTGCTCTAGAATATGGGGTTTCCACTAGCAATACGGATTTATTAAATTCAGATGCTGATTTTATGCTAAAATCGCCAGTTGACAAAACAATTACTGTACTAAATCCTGATAACCAATTGTTAATTGACACCAACTATGATGGCGTTTACGAAAGCGGAATTAAGGAATATTCCTCTTTTGAAATCCGGTTTCGACGCAACGGAACTCTTCCTCTAGCTGCAGGTACGGGAACTTTTAGTTTTCACTCCTATCTTACCACTTCATTGACTTTTTCCCAAACTAACTTATCCGATATAGCGCCAAATAGAGCTCCATTTAAACTTTTTGCTAGTTGTATTCCAAAAGACACTGATGCCGATGGCATGTCAGATCAATTGGATCCTGATTCCGATAATGACGGCATCATGGACCGTCTTGAATTTAGAAGCCAGCATCCACTCCAGCTATCTTATATAGATTTGAATGCTAATGGGATAGATGATGGCTTCGAGCCAGCAACGACCGCTTCCGACTTTGATAGGGATGGAATTCCTGATTATTATGATTTGGATTCTGATAATGATGGTATTAAAGACAGCGTTGAAACTGACATCAATACAGATGGAACTGGCCTTCCTAATTATGTTGATTTGGATAGTGACGACGACGCATGTTCGGATGTAATCGAAGCGGGTTTCATCGACAACAATCAAGATTCCTATTTGGGTGGCTTACCAATAATAGTAGATGCCCGTGGATTAGTAACCAGCGGAAGTGCTTACACTATTCCAAATGGGAATTATATCCTGGCTGCTCCAATTAGTATTAGCAGCCAACCCAAAGTGGCTGCGACCTGCGAATTTGATACAGCTACTATCAGTTTGATTGATAATAGTGGAAATAGCTATCAATGGCAAATTTCAACGGATGGAGGAACTAATTTCACCGATTTAAATACGGATGCCACTTATTCCGGTGCGACTACAAATACACTAACTATTCAAAGTGTAAAAGGCATGATGAACGGATATCAATACCGAGTAAAACTAGCGCAAACAGGAAATACCTGTGGGCTAATTTCTGACGCAACAACACTCGTAGTTTACAATTTGCCAGTTGTAAAAGATATCGAAATCACGCAATGCGGTACTGATTTGACTGGATTTTCAACCTTTAATCTAACCGTAAATAACAATCTTATTTCAAGTAATTCGGCCATTGAAACATTTTCCTATTATACCTCTAGGACAGGAGCAAATACGGAAAATGCGACAGACTTAATAGGAACACCGCTTGCTTATAAAAATACATCTGCATTTAACATGCTAGTGTGGGCCAGAGTTGTCAATTCAAATGGCTGTTTCAGACTAGCCCAAATAACTTTACAAGTAATTACTACCCAAATCCCTTCCTCCTATCAAATACTGATGCCCACTGTCTGTGATGATTTTTTAGATACCGACGGAAACAATACGGTCAATAATGATAAAAGAGATGGAATAGCCAGCTTTGATTTAAGAAGTTCTAAAACTACAATCGAAACACTACTGTCTTCAACAACAAACTATTCTATTGAATTCTACCGTAATCAAGCCGATGCCTTATCCGAAATAAATACTATTAGCGACATTTCAAAGTATAGAAATATTGGATATCCAAATACACAAGAGATTTGGGTCCGAATTGACAGTAAAATAACGAATGACTGCTTTGGCTTGGGCCCATTTATAAAATTAAATGTTGAAGCCTTGCCTCTAGCAAATACGGTTTTAATCCCAAGACAATGTGATGATAATCAAGATGGTATTCTACGTTTTGACACCAGCCATCTGGAGGCTGATTTATTAAAAGGGCAATCGTATTCTAAGGTTAGTGTTCAGTATCTTGACTCATTAAATAATCCTTTACAAGATTCCAATGGTCAATTAATATACAGTCCGTTTCCGGCTATCTTTTCAACAAGTTCCCAAACCATAAAAGCAATTGTGACTAATCAATCCGCATTGGGGTGTTCCGATGAAACAACGATCCATTTTCAAGTAGATGATTTAGCCGAAGCTTTTCCTATTCCAACGGCATTGACTTCCATTTGTGATGACGAAACAGATCCACTAAATCAAGATGGGATAATTGCTTTTGATACTACTAATTTTGAAAGAATAATATTGGGAACTCAAACTGGTATGCACGTCAAATATTATGAAGCTGACGGATCTGTATTATCAAGCCCCTTACCTAATCCATTTATCACTAGCACTCAAAACGTAAAAGTGACTATCGAAAACCCTTTAAATACCGATTGTATAATTACTACTTTTATCCCATTTGTCGTTTTTCCACTTCCAAAAATAGAATTGGTAAACAGTGAAATTGTATGCCTTAATCGCCCTAATACCTTTATAAAATTGACTGCCGGAATTCAGGATGGCAGTTCCCCAAATATTTATTCCTATAATTGGACTAAAGACAATAGCCTTTTGACAAACTATGATTCCACTTTAGATATTAATTCTCCCGGAGACTATACTGTAAAAGTAAGCACTCCATCTAACTGCAGCAGAACTCGTTCTATTCATGCTATAGCTTCAGACACCGCTCATCTCAGTCCTGCCACCATTATAGATTTGAAAGAAAATAACAGTATTGCTATTAACGCATCGGGACAAGGTTATTATCAATACAGTCTCGACAACATCTATAGTTTTCAAGATTCAAATCTCTTTGAAAATGTGAGTCCTGGAATTCACGAAGTCTTTGTTAAAGATTTGAACGAATGTGGGACTGTAAGTCAAATGGTTTCCGTGATAGGAATTCCCAATTTCTTCACTCCAAACGGGGATGGAATTAATGATACCTGGAACGTGGAAGGATTGAGTACTGCTTTTAATTTTCATACTACCACTTCTATTTTTGATCGTTACGGAAAGCTCATTAAACAAATTGCACCCACTGATTATGGCTGGGATGGTAGTTTCAACGGAAGTTCTTTACCCGCCGATGATTATTGGTTTGTTGTCGCCCTTGAAGACGGGAGAATTGTGAAAGGCCATTTTGCTTTAAAACGATAAATTCCGAATCGCCTATAAAACAAAAAACCCATTCCAATAAAGGAATGGGTTTTCTCATGTTATAGTTTAAAATTAGATTTTAAATCTTTTTCTATCTGTTTCCGTTAAATATATTTTTCTCAAACGAATCGATTTTGGAGTTACCTCAACATATTCGTCTTTTTGAATATATTCTAAAGCCTCTTCTAATGAGAAAATAATTGGTGGAATAATCCTTGCTTTTTCATCATTTCCAGAAGAACGAACATTCGATTGTTTTTTCTCTTTAGTTACGTTGACACACATGTCATCACTACGAGAATTTTCTCCAATTACCTGACCTTCGTAAATTTCGGCATTTGGTTCTACAAAAAACTTACCTCGATCTTGTAATTTATCGATAGAATAAGGAATAGCTTTTCCTTTTTCCATAGAAATCAATGAACCTTTGTTACGCCCCGAAATCTCTCCTTTGTAAGGCTCATATCCTATGAAACGGTGGGCCATAATAGCCTCACCAGCAGTAGCAGTAAGTAATTGATTACGCAATCCAATAATTCCACGTGATGGAATGTTGAATTTTACAATCATACGCTCGCCTTTAGTTTCCATACTCAACATTTCTCCTTTACGCATAGTGACAAACTCAACGGCTCTTCCCGAAAGTGTTTCTGGCAAGTCGATTGTTAATTCCTCAATTGGCTCACATTTTTTACCATCAATTTCTTTGATGATAACTTGTGGTTGACCAATTTGTAACTCATACCCTTCTCTTCTCATGGTTTCAATAAGAACAGATAAGTGCAATACACCACGACCAAAAACCATGAATTTATCAGCCGAATCCGTTTCACCTAACTTCATCGCTAAGTTTTTCTCTAATTCTTTTGTCAAACGATCTCTAATGTGACGAGAAGTTACAAATTTACCCTCTTTACCAAAGAAAGGAGAATCATTAATGGTAAACAACATGCTCATTGTTGGCTCATCAATACTAATGGTTTGTAAAGCTTCTGGGTTTTCAAAATCAGCGATTGTATCTCCAATTTCAAATCCTTCTACTCCAACAATAGCACAAATATCTCCAGCTATTACTTCTTGTACTTTTTTACGACCAAGTCCTTCAAAAGTATGTAATTCTTTAATACGTGATTTGATGATTACGCCGTCTCTTTTACACAAAGAAATTGGCATACCTTCTTTTAAAACACCTCTTTCCAGACGACCAATAGCGATACGACCTGTAAACGCTGAGAAGTCTAATGAAGTAATTAACATTTGTGGTGTTCCTTCAGAAACTTTTGGAGCTGGTACATTTGCAATAACCATATCTAATAATGCTTCAACATTATCAGTTACGTTTTCCCAATGATCAGACATCCAGTTATTTTTAGCTGAACCGTAAACCGTTGGAAAATCCAATTGTTCTTCTGTAGCTCCTAATTCAAACATTAAGTCAAAAACTTTTTCATGAACTTCTTCAGGAGTACAGTTTTCTTTATCTACTTTATTAATAACTACGCAAGGTTTCAAACCAAGGTCAAGCGCTTTTTGCAAAACAAAACGCGTTTGTGGCATTGGACCTTCAAAAGCATCAACTAATAGACAAACTCCATCAGCCATATTCAATACACGCTCTACTTCACCACCAAAATCGGCGTGACCAGGAGTATCAATAATGTTGATTTTTGTTCCTTTGTAGACTACGGAAACATTTTTTGAAGTAATTGTAATACCTCTTTCACGCTCTAAGTCGTTGTTGTCAAGGATTAGGTCACCTGTGTTTTCGTTGTCACGAAATAATTGACAGTGATACATAATTTTATCAACCAAAGTTGTTTTACCGTGATCGACGTGGGCAATAATTGCAATGTTTCTAATAGATTCCATCTGTGATTTTTAATGGGTGCAAAGGTACACTTTATTT
>Ga0114958_10000667_pt1 | contig 29099 bp, 27 predicted proteins | sample C_130208_EF_Meta_FD_89577 | JGI IMG/M metagenome (GOLD analysis project Ga0114958, IMG submission 89577) | Freshwater microbial communities from Lake Croche, Canada to study carbon cycling - C_130208_EF_MetaG | ecosystem: Environmental > Aquatic > Freshwater > Lake | place: Lake Croche, Canada... | reverse complement strand
TTCTTAAGCGCTCCTTTACGTGGCATTACAGCACCCAAGGTTTACCCTATAAAACAATCGCTTGTCTTATTCGTGAGCTCTTACCTCCCGTTTTCACCTTTTCCCCTTGCGAGGTAGTTATTTTCTGTGGCACTTTCTCTGCCCCAATAAATTGGGACGCCGGCTATTAACCGGTGGGTTACCCTTTGCTGTCCGGACTTTCCTTGGCAATTACTTGCCACGATAGTTCGGGTTTGTAGTAAGGCAAAGGTAGTAAATTAGTATTCAAAAAGCACTTCTGTGGCGCCGTAGCCGTAAAAGTCAGTATATTGATTAATAAACTGCTTGACCCCTTTTTTCGCTTTTAATAAATCATGAATTTCTGCTTTCAATTTGCCTTTTCCTACACCATGAATAATTACCATGGACGGAAGTTGATTTAATTGAGCCAATTCAAACCACTTCTCAAACTCATCCAACTGGAATTGTAAAATTTCTGCATTGCTTAAATGATTATGTCGATCCATTATTTTTTCTATGTGTAAATCGATTACGCTTCGAGCAGCTGGTATGTTTTGTTTTATTTTACTTGCATCATACACTTTATATCCAGCATTTCTTAATACATCCATTGCAATATAATTGTCTTCGACTTTATCTGGATAAGTTTCAAAAAGTGGGTAACTAATAGTTGTTTTATTGTCTTCCTTTAATGCCTCAATTTTTTGAAACAACTGTTTTGGTTTTATTTTTAATTGTGTTTCAAAGTGAGCTGCCTTTTTTTTATGTGGTTCTATTAATGAAAAATCAAATGAAAAACTTGGACTATCACTAACGGATGCAAAGGAAAGGTCATGAATATAAAAATCGGTGAATGGAGCAATAGTAGATTCTATAGAGAAATCTACTTTCCCTAAATAGGATTGTTCATAAATAAATTGGTAGCCCAGTCTATTTCTATTAGACAAGTATATTTTTATACTTTCTACTATTTCATCATTAAAATCATCTAAGCTAAATTTTGGAATCAAGTTAAGGAATACGCCTTCTTCTTCTTTAGAATCATTTTTTTGAATCTTTTCTTTTGGAATTTGGTCTAAAAATATTTTTTGAGGTGCTTTTTTTTCAGGGAATAATTTCTTTTCAGTAAATCTTTTAAAATAAGGGAAATCAATTTGATCCATGTATGCAGGAAACTTAACTCCACGAACTTCTATCATCACCATCGTATCATTCATAATTTCAATAATACGCCCCTCTTCATTGCTTAGTAAAACTAAAATCTCATCCCCCACCTGGTACTTCATAAATAATTTTATTAAACGTTTGTTTCTTTAGACAATAAACTGTTTTTTCGACCATAATTACTGTACAAAATAAGTCCAATAGCCATCCAGCATAAAAACCAAATCCAACTTACTGGCGGAATTTCTATCATTAAATACAAACAACACAAAGCACCTATAATAGGTATTACAGAAAATTGATACTTAAAAGTTAAAATAGAAACAATCAATAAAATTGCAATAAATAATAAGAATAAAAATTCTTGAAAATGATCAATAGAAAAATTAGCTAAATCTGATTGTATTCTATTTTTTGCAAAATAAATAAACACCATGGAAAGGATAGGAACGATAAATTTTCCATTAATATAGGGTAATTTAAATGCTTGTTTAATTCCAGAGGGGGCTAGTTTTGGCAAGGCTAATACACCAAAGCACACCAAAACAAAAGCAAATAAAGTTCCTATACTTGTTAAATCGGTCATTCGGCTAATAGACATAAATAAAGAAGGTATTCCTACAAAGAAGCCTGTTACGATGGTGGCAAATCCAGGAGTGCCAAACTTAGGATGTACTTTAGAAAATTTCTTTGGCAACAAACCATCTCTACTCATGCTCATCCAAATTCTTGGTTGCCCTAATTGAAATACCAATAAAACACTGGTCGTGGCAACCACTGCACTAATTGAAATGATGTACCCTATTTTGTGTAAGCCCAATCTTTCAAATACAAATGACAAAGGGTCATCTACTTTTAATTCAGTATATTTTACCATGCCAGTCAAAACCAAAGCTATTAGAATATATAAGACGGTACAAATAACAAGAGAGTAAATCATCCCACGAGGTAAATCTCGCTGTGGGTTTTTACATTCTTCTGCAGTGGTAGAGATGGCATCGAATCCTATGTACGCATAAAAAACAGCCGAAACACCAGCTAATACGCCAGTAAAACCATTGGGTAAAAATGGGTCCCAATTTTTGGTATCCACATAATAAAAACCAATGATGATGACGAATACGATAATGATAATTTTAAAGATGACCATGAAGTTGGTACTCTTTTTACTTTCCTTAATACCGATGTAGGCGAGTAGCGTTATTAAAGCAACAATAATAAAAGCAGGAGTATTTAAAATGACTCTCCAAGTGCCAATCATTGGTGCATGATTAATGGCATCATACCCTATTCTAGCTAGCTTACTAAAAGTTGCAGGACTACCTCCAGCTGCTAAATGTTTTACTGCTTCTTCATATCCTAATTGTGCTTGTTCATAATTAGTAGACAACCAACCTGGAAGATGAATGTGAAACCCTTCCAATAAGTTGACAAAATAACCACTCCAACTAATTGCAACTACAATATTTCCAATGGCATATTCTAATATTAACGCCCATCCAATAATCCAGGCAATCAATTCTCCAAAAGTAACATAAGCATAAGTGTAAGCACTTCCTGCAATAGGAACTCTACTAGCAAATTCTGCATAGCACAAGGCACTAAATCCACAGGTAATTGCGGTAATAACAAATAATAAGGAAATACCTGGTCCACCATGAAATGCAGCGGTACCTATTGTTGAAAATATACCTGCCCCCACCACAGCTGCTATTCCCATGAAAGTTAAATCCCTTACGCCTAATACTCTTTTTAATCCGCTGGCGCTATGTGCATCAGTAAATCCCAAAGCGGCTTCTTCTTGAATTTTCTCAATTGATTTCTTCCTAAATAAATTCATCATCGGCAATCGATTATTGATTTCTGTTCATTAAATAATTAGCCAATTCAATTAAAGGCTTCTTCCGATCGCTTGTAACTGCTATGGATTCTAAATGTTCAAAGGCTTTTTTTAGATAGGTTGATTTCGTATGCTCTGCCCAAGTATCAATACTGCATTCTTTAAAAATAGCCAATACTTTTTCTACTTTGTCTATTCCATCCGATTTTAACAAATCTGTTAAAGCTAATTTTTGTTCTTTATTGGCTACTTCTAATGCATGAATTAATAAAAATGTTTTTTTATTTTGTTTAATGTCTCCTCCTGGTTCTTTTCCAAACAAAGCGGCATCTCCAAAAGCGTCTAAATAATCATCTTGCACCTGAAATGCAATACCAATATTTTTACCAAACTCATATAAATGTTTACAATTGGCATTATTGGCACCACCAATTATGGCTCCCATTTCCAAACTAGCAGCTAATAATACAGATGTTTTTAAAGTAATCATATGAATGTAATCTTCCATCGTTACTTTATCCATTTTGGAATAATCCATATCTAATTGCTGTCCTTCACACACTTCTTTTGCAGTAGTATTAAACAATTCTAAAATCTTAGCTAAATGATTTGATTGTATTTTTTGTAGGTGTTCATAAGCCCTCACCAACATTACATCTCCTACCAATATAGCAGTATTGTTATCATATTTTGTATGCACAGTTGCCTTTCCCCTTCTAAGGGAAGCATCATCCATGATGTCGTCATGTACCAATGAAAAATTATGAAACAACTCAACTGCATTGGATAAATGATAGGCATCCTCATGAAGGTCATTAAACAACTCATTCCCTAACAAACATAAAATAGGTCTAATTCTTTTGCCGCCGATACTAAGAAAATATTCACTTGGCTCATATAATGTAGCAGGGGTAGAAGGGAAATGATTGGTATCAAATCCTTTATTAAAAGTGGCGAATAATTCTTGAAAACTATGCATACTACAAACCTAATCATATTTCGTAAGATTCCCCAACCCAACTAAAACATCTTTTTATAAAAATAGCATTATTTATACAATCTATTTTTAAGAAATCCCCTTAAATTTGTATCCTCCCAACTTTATCAAAATGAAAAAAAAATATTTTCTAATCAGTTTAATTACCCTCTTTTTATTTAAAATATCTTTTGCTCAAGATTTTACTTTAGATACCACCGTTAATAGAAATTTACATTTGTATGAAGATGGTTACACAAAGTCTTTTGGCGTAAAAGTATACCCAGGCGCTTTATCTTATAAAAGTTTTTATACCAATACAAAAGCCATTGAAGCCTCTGGTTATATTACATTAGATGGTTTTTGGTTGTCTATTTTAAATGAAATACATACCCCAATAAATGAAGACAATCAATTGGCCTGGTATATTGGATATGGAGGTCATTTAGGAATTTGGAGCGAGGAATGGAGAAAAAAAAATAACACACTTGATAAATCAAATATCTCTGTTGGATTTGATGGAATTATTGGATTAGATTATAAAGTTAAGCATACTCCATTAAATGTGAGTATAGATTGGCAACCTTCCTTTAGCATTATCCAAGGGTACTTTAAAAATCAAGGAGGGATTGGAGTTCGTTATACGATTAAATAGCCCAATTTTATTTGCATCTCTATTCTTTGATTAAACTAAATAAAGAATTTACAAATTCATCTTTGTCAAAAAGCAATAAATCTTTTATTTGTTCACCCACTCCAATATATTTTACAGGAATTTTGCATTGATGTGCAATTGCTAAAACTACTCCCCCTTTTGCAGTACCATCTAACTTTGTAATTGCCAACGCATTGACATTGGTGACGGACATAAATTGTTTTGCTTGTTCTAATGCATTTTGTCCAGTGGAGCCATCTAGTACCAATAACACTTCATGTGGTGCATCTGGTAACTGTTTTTGAATGACCCTTTTTATTTTATCGAGTTCATCCATCAAATGTACTTTATTGTGTAATCTCCCAGCAGTATCAATAATGACCACTGACGCCTTTTTTGCAATGGCAGATTGAATGGTATCAAAGGCTACCGCACTTGGATCTGAACCCCTATTTTGTTTCACAATGGGAACCCCCACTCTTTCACTCCAAATTGTTAACTGATCTACCGCTGCTGCTCTAAAAGTATCTGCAGCACCTAATATTACTTCATTCCCTGCTTCTTTGTAATGATGGGCTAATTTACCAATGGTGGTGGTTTTTCCAACTCCATTAACACCCACTACTAAAATCACATACGGTTTAATATTGGGGGGTGGAGAAAAGCCCAATTGTTGTGAAGGAACTTGTACCAATAAGGAAACTATTTCTTCATGTAAGATTTTATTTAATGCAGCTGTTGAAATATATTTATCCTGCTTGACACGTTCTTGAATTTTTTTTATTAAAGCCAAGGTAGTATCAACGCCAACATCAGCACCGATTAATGCTTCTTCTAACTGATCTAAAACCTGTTCATCCACAACCGTTTTACCAATAATGGCTTTTGAAATACGATCAAAAAAACCTTGTTTGGTTTTTTCCAATCCTTGCTCAAGGATTTCCTGTTCCTTCTTCCCAAATAATTTTCCTATAAAACTCATGTTGTAAATTTAGACAATATTTAAAAGCAAAACTCCCACCTCGAATGATCGGAGCGGGAGTTAATATTTTTTAAAACGAAAATACTAGTATTGGCTTAAGAGGAAGATTTTACTTAGCAAGAAACTCTTTAACAAGATCTTTGTGCACGATGTTCTCTTTAAAGGTATACGCACCAGTTTTAGGGCTACGAATAGCTTTAATTACCTTAGTCCAGTTTTTTGCTTCAGCTGAAGCCTTAAGATCTTTTACTTTCGCGTTTTTAGAAGCTGCTTTTGCCATGATTATTTAATTTCTTTGTGAACAGTTACTTTTTTCAAAATTGAGTTATATTTTTTGAACTCCAAACGATCTGGGGTGTTCTTTTTGTTCTTAGTGGTAATATAACGACTCGTACCTGGTAAACCAGTAGTCTTGTGCTCGGTGCACTCTAATATTACTTGAACTCTATTTCCTTTCCTTGCCATGATGGTGTGTTATAAGTGATACTTAATTGAATTGATTATATCTTTTCGCCTTGGGCTCTGAGATCTTTAACTACAGAAGCTAAGCCATTTTTATTGATGGTTCTGATTGCATCTGTTGATACTTTAATTGTAATCCAGCGATCTTCTTCAATGAAGTAGAAACGCTTCTTTTGCAAATTTGGAAGGAAACGACGTTTCGTTTTGATGTTGGAATGAGAAACACTGTTTCCAGACATCGGCTTCTTTCCAGTTAATTGACATACTCTAGCCATTAGAAATAATTTTTTACGGACGGCAAAGGTAAGTAAATAACAAATACCCTCCCATTTATTTTATTGTTTTTTTAAGCTTTCCCTTGAATTAATGGTAAAAAAGGCTAAAATGTTGGTTTTCATTTCGCTATAAGGCATTTTCAAAGCCTTAAGCATACATTTCTGCCCTTAGTTCTTGCACCCTTTTATCCTCCATATATTCATCAAAAGTCATCATTCTATCAATGATGCCTTTAGGGGTTAATTCTATAACTCTGTTCGCTACAGTTTGCATAAAAGTATGGTCATGTGAGGTTAACAAAACCACTCCTGGAAAGTTTTGACAACCCTCATTATAGCTTTGAATACTTTCCAAATCTAAATGGTTGGTGGGCTGGTCTAAAATTACCACATTGGGGTTTTGGAGCATCATTTTACTCACCATGCAACGTACCTTTTCGCCTCCACTTAATACATTGGTCTTTTTCATTACATCATCCCCACTAAACAACATTTTGCCTAAGAATCCTCTTATAAATGGTTCGTCTGCATCCGTTACATGCGTTGGCACATATTGTCTAAGCCAATCCATTAGAGAATAAGGTTCATTAAAAAATTCATTGTGTTCCATGGGTAAATAAGCACTTGTAATGGTGGTTCCCCATTCAAAACTACCTCCATCTGCTTTTCCATTGTTATTAATAATTTCAAAGAAATAAGTAATGGCTAAAGGATCTCTACTTAAAAAAGCAATTTTATCGTTCTTACTTACAGAAAAAGAAACGTCTTTAAATAATACACGGCCATCCACTTCTTTTTTGAGCTTTTCTACATTTAAAATTTGATTTCCCACCTCTCGCAGTGGTTGGAATATAATTCCTGGATATTTTCTGTTGGATGGTTCAATTTCTTCAATGGTTAATTTCTCCAATGCTTTTTTCCTAGAAGTCGCTTGCTTACTCTTACTTGCGTTGGCTGAGAATCGAGCAATAAAATCTAATAAGGCAGCACGCTTTTCTTCATTCTTTTTATTCTTATCATTCATTTGACGCGCCATCAACTGGGAAGACTCATACCAAAATGAATAGTTTCCAGTATATGTTTTTATTTTAGAGCGATCCACGTCTGATACATGCGTACACACTGTGTCTAAAAAGTGACGATCGTGACTTACCACTAATACAATGTTTTGATAATCGGCTAAAAAATTCTCTAACCATCCAATGGTTTCAATATCCAAACCGTTGGTAGGCTCATCTAATAAAAGGATATCTGGATTACCAAATAAAGACTGTGCTAGTAAAACCCTTAATTTAAAATTACTTGGAATGTCTTTCATTAATGCTTGATGCATGGCTTCTTTCACGCCCAAATCACTCAATAAACTAGCTGCATTGCTTTCTGATTCATAGCCGCCCATCTCTCCAAATTCTGCTTCCAATTCCCCTGCTTTTAAACCATCCGCTTCTGTAAAATCTTCTTTCGCATACAATGCATCTTTTTCATGCATCACTTCCCACATCCGCTTATGACCCATCAACACGGTATTTAAAACAGTTTGTTCATCAAATTCAAATTGATTCTGTTTCAACACCGCCATTCTTTCTCCTGGTGTAATTTCCACCGAACCCTTGTTGGGTTCTATTTCTCCACTTAATATCTTCAAGAAAGTAGATTTGCCTGCCCCATTGGCTCCTATAATACCATAGCAATTTCCTTTGGTGAAACTAATGTTTACTTCATCAAATAAAACTCTTTTTCCAAAGGACAATGTCACATTTCTAGCACTAATCATTTTTGAACTGTTTTTGAGGCTGCAAAGTTACTCTTTTTAATTTACCAATGAGCCCGGGCCGTGGCGGACACGGATAAATTTTCAAAATTTCCTTCCAAATATTTGTAGTGGGCAGACATGGCAATCATAGCAGCATTGTCGGTGCAATATTGAAAAGAGGGTAAATAAATGGTTGATTTTGTTTTAAGCCCTAATGTTTCCACCCCTTGTCTTAAACCACTATTGGCACTTACACCACCTGCAATACATACCTCGTGTATGCCAGTTAATTGTATCGCTTTTTTTAATTGCTTTATTAAAATTTCAACTATGGTATATTGAACAGAAGCACACAAATCATTTAAATTATCTTGAATAAAAGAGTTAGTTTGCTTTTGTAAAAAATATAATACACTTGTTTTTAAACCACTAAAAGAATAATCTAAATTAGGTACATGCGGTTGAGCAAAAACAAAAGCTTTGGGATTGCCCAGCTGCGCCAATTTGTCTAAAACGGGGCCACCGGGATAAGGCAAGCCTAATAATTTAGCAATTTTATCAAAGGCTTCTCCTGCTGCATCATCAATGGTTTCACCCAAAATTTGCATGGAAGAAGCACTATTGCATTGTACAATTTGTGTATGCCCCCCACTTACTGTTAAACATAAAAAGGGAAAGCTAGGTTTAGGGTCTTCTATTAAGTTGGCCAATACATGCGCTTGCATATGATGTACAGCAATTAAAGGTTTGTTTAAAGCGAGCGCCAACGATTTTGCAAATTGGGCCCCGACTAATAAACTACCAATTAAACCAGGAGATTGTGTAAAAGCGATGGCATCGATCATTTCCATCCTTTCTGAATGAGTAGTATTTGGAAAGGCTTCTAATAATGCGGTATCTACCACCGGTACCATATTTTCCATGTGTGCCCTACTTGCTAGTTCTGGTACCACCCCACCAAATTTTTCATGTACCAATTGATTGGCAATAAAATTGGAAAGGATTTTACCATTTACAATAACAGATGCAGCAGTTTCGTCGCAAGAAGACTCAATAGCCAGTATGGTAATGCTTTTGTTGCTCACAACACAAAGATAAAGCTAAAAAAATATAAGAATTACTTAGTTCTGATGGCTTCTACAGGATTCATTTTAGCTGCAATGGAGGCAGGAATAATTCCCGAAATAATGCCCAAAATGATACAAATGCTAAAAGCCAACACAATAATAGCAGGTGCTATGACAATGGAAAATGGAAGCACGGAACTTAATGCTAAAGTAAGCACCCATACCAAAAACAAACCCACTAAACCACCCACTATACATAAAAAAGCACTTTCCAATAAGAACTCATAAAGTATAGTGCTGCTTTTAGCACCAATTGCTTTTTTAAGCCCAATTTGGCTCGTCCTTTCCCTTACAGTTACAAACATTATATTGGCTACCCCAAAAGCCCCGACAATTAAAGATAAACCAGCTATGGCCCAACCCCCTTGGTTAATAGCGCCAAAAACGCTTTCTACTTGATCCTTGAATTGAGCCACATCGTTACAAGTAAAATTATCTTCTTGAGTAGGGCTTAGTTTTCTAATTTGTCGCATAATTCCTATTAATTCTTCTTGGAGCGCACGAGAAGGAATACCAGGTTTGGCTTGCACCATGATAGAGGGATTAGAATTATCCGGATTGTAAACAGAAGCAAAATAATTGTAGGAAACAATCGTAGATTTATCATAATCGTAGCCATTAATAATAGCACTACCTTGTTTTTCAATGACCCCAATCACTAACAGTCTGCGTCCTTTGTAAGAAATGGTTTGACCAACTCCCTTAGCTGCTTTACCATATAATTCTTCCGACACTTTATAACCGATTACCGCATATGGAACCCCTCGATTAAATTCTGATTCATTTAAATATCTCCCGTACCCAATGTTGAATGCATGAATATTTCTATATTCTGGTGTTATACCATAGAGATTCACCCCTTTTAAAATATTGTCTTGATTGGTGAAAGTTTCTTGTGTTTGTACAAAAAATGCCATGTTAGCACCTAGTTCACTTTTCTTTTTTACAAAATCCATTTCCTCTATTTTTGGACTAGGACGTTTTACGAATTTCCACCATGGGTACTCTGGGCCTCCTGAATAATCCCATTTATCAATGTAGACTGAATTGTTTCCAAAACTTGACAAGTCATTTTTGATCTTTGATTTTAAACTATCAATCGTGGCTAAAACGCCAATGATGCAAAAAATGCCAATCGTAATTCCAAATAATGATAAAAAAGTTCTAAGCTTATTCACTTTTAACTCTTGTAAAGCCATTTTGAAGCTATTCCAAAGTATACTTAAGACTTTTATCATGATGCAAATTTAGTCCAAAGCTTGGTTTTTTCTATTTTTTTATGCAAGCGGTGAATAAATTAGTTGAAATGGTCATTTTTTCATTTTGACCTTTTTTTTTGCAAAAAATAAACAAGAAGGGCATGGTAACATAAAATTGGGCCAAATGTGAAAAATCATGGGTTGAATTATACCAAGCTCGCAATTCATTCTTAACTTTGCATCGATTTTTAAATATATCCTAATATGACTTTTAAACAAATGTTCACTTCCTCAGTAGGGAAAAAATTAGTAATGGCTTTCACGGGTATCTTCCTTGTTTTATTTTTAGTGGTGCATGCAGGTTTAAATGCTTGTATATGGGCTATGGATGGCGGGGTCATGTTTAACAAAGCAGCCCATTTTATGGGAAGTTTCGTGGTTCCGCACATTTTAGAAATTGGATTATTCCTTGGAATATTTTTACACATTATTCAAGGATATCTAATCACCTTAGACAATAGAAGTAAAAGAAAAATTGGCTATCAAGTAAGTTATTCAAAAGGGAGTAAATGGTACAGTCGTAGCATGGCCATTTTAGGGACTATTTTATTAATGTTTTTTATTATTCATTGGAAACATTTTTGGATCCCCTCTCGTATTACAGGTGTCGCAGAAATGGACTTAGGAAACGGATTTGTAGTGCATAATTTATATGGCGTGATGCAAGATACATTTCAAAACCAATGGGTCGTTTTATTTTATGTTATTGCTTGTATTGCATTGGCTTATCATTTAGCACATGGTTTTCAAAGTGCATTTAAAACCATTGGCGTTCATAATAAAAAATACCATGCCCTAATTAGTTCTATTGGATATGGTTTTGCAATCATTATTCCTTTGGCTTTTGCCATGATGCCCATCAGCTTTTATTTACATTGGGTAAATTAAGCTGGAAAAAAAGAAAAAATATTCTAAACGATAGATAAAATATTAAATATGTTAGACTCGAAAATACCAGCCGGAAAATTAGATGACAAATGGGTAGACTACAAAGGCCACTGTAAACTTGTTAACCCTGCCAACAAGCGGAAAATGGAAATTATCATTGTTGGTACTGGCCTAGCAGGCGCCTCAGCTGCTGCTGCCATGGGTGAATTAGGCTATAAAGTAAAAGCTTTTTGTTTCCAAGATTCCCCGCGTCGTGCGCATAGTATTGCCGCGCAAGGTGGTATTAATGCAGCAAAGAATTATCAAAATGATGGAGACAGTGTATTTAGACTGTTTTATGATACGATTAAGGGTGGAGACTATCGCGCGCGCGAAGCCAATGTACATCGTCTAGCCGAAGTAAGTTCAAATATTATTGACCAATGCGTGGCACAAGGGGTTCCTTTTGCAAGAGAGTACGGTGGTTTATTAAGTAACCGTAGCTTTGGTGGTACTCAAGTTCAAAGAACTTTTTATGCAGCAGGACAAACTGGACAACAATTACTAATAGGTGCCTATCAAGCATTAGAACGTCAAGTAGCTTTAGGCAATGTGACCATGCATTCAAGACATGAAATGTTAGACATTGTGAAAATTGATGGTAAAGCGAAAGGAATTATTGCCCGCAATTTAATTACTGGTGAATTAGAAAAACATTTTGGACATGCGGTTTTAATTTGTTCTGGAGGATATGGTAATGTATATTATTTATCCACCAATGCGATGGGATCCAATGTAACAGCGGCTTGGAAAGCCCATAAACAAGGTGCCTATTTTGCAAACCCATGCTTTACACAAATTCACCCTACTTGTATCCCAGTAAGTGGTGACCATCAATCTAAATTAACCTTGATGTCTGAATCTTTAAGAAATGATGGCCGTATTTGGATTCCTAAAAACTTGGGCGAAACTAGAAAAGCAAACGAAATACCAGAAGAAGATAGAGACTACTTTTTAGAGCGTCGATACCCTGCATTTGGAAATTTAGTGCCGCGTGATGTTGCGTCTCGTGCTGCTAAAGAAAGATGTGATGCAGGATATGGAGTTGGAACTTCCAAACAAGCTGTGTATTTAGATTATGCAGCAGCAATTGAAAGATATGGTAAAATTGAAGTGAGCAAACAAGGTTTAACCAATGTAAGCGCCGAAGACATTGTTGCAATGGGAAAAGAGGTCGTGAAAGAAAAATATGGCAACTTGTTTAATATGTACGCAAAAATCACTGGCGAAAATCCTTATGAAGTGCCAATGCGTATATATCCTGCGGTGCATTATACAATGGGTGGATTATGGGTAGATTATGAATTACAAACAACGGTTCCTGGTTTGTATGCTTTAGGAGAAGCCAACTTTAGTGATCATGGTGCAAACCGTTTAGGCGCTAGTGCTTTAATGCAAGGTTTAGCCGATGGTTATTTTGTTGCCCCTTACACCATAGGTAACAACTTAGCGGATGAAATTTACAATGCTCCCATTCCTACTACTCACCCTGCTTTTGAAGAAGCTGCTAAAAAAGTAGCAGACCGCATTGCTTCTTTAAAAAATATTAACGGTAAACAATCAGCTGAAAGTTTCCACAAACGTTTAGGTAAAATAATTTGGAATGAGTGTGGTATGTCAAGAAACGAAGCTGGATTAAAACAAGCCATTGCCGATGTGCAAGCTTTGAAAAAAGAATTCTGGAGTGACTTAAGAATACCTGGAGAAATTAATGAATACAACCCAGAATTAGACAAAGCCAATCGCGTAGCTGACTTTATAGAACTAGGAGAATTAATGTGTGTAGACGCTTTAAATAGAAATGAAAGCTGCGGAGGGCACTTTAGAGAAGAATATCAAACACCAGATGGTGAAGCATTAAGAGACGATGAAAATTTTATGTATGTTGCTGCTTGGGAAAATAAAGGAGACCATGAGTGGGCACTTCATAAAGAAGCATTAAAATATGAAGTGATTAAAACGAGTCAACGTAATTATAAATAATTACAAAAAAAACAAAATATTTAAAGAATAATTTTTTAGCTATGTCTCAAAATACAATGAATTTAAAAGTAAAAGTTTGGCGTCAAAAAAATGCAAAAACACCGGGTGCGTTTGTAACTTATGATGTTGCAGGAATTTCCGATGAAATGTCTTTTTTAGAAATGATGGATATTTTAAATGAAAGATTAATTACTGAAGGTGGAGACCCTGTTGCCTTTGATCATGATTGCCGCGAAGGTATTTGTGGAATGTGTTCCATGTATATTAATGGAAAGCCACATGGTCCATGGCAGGCTAATACTACTTGTCAATTGCATATGCGTGCTTTCAAAGATGGAGAAACGATTGTGATTGAACCATGGAGAGCCAACTCCTTCCCTGTTGTAAAAGATTTAACGGTGGATCGTTCTGCTTTTGATAGAATTATACAAGCTGGTGGATATATTAGTGTTAATACAGGAAATGCGGTAGATGGCAATAGCCTTCCCATTGAAAAACAAAATGCAGATGATGCATTTGCAGCTGCTATGTGCATCGGATGTGGCGCTTGTGTGGCAGCCTGTAAAAACAGTTCTGCGATGTTATTTTTAAGTGCAAAGGTTTCGCATCTTTCCTTGTTGCCACAAGGTGCTCCAGAAAGAAAATCACGTGTTTTAAATATGGTGGCACAAATGGATAAAGAAGGATTTGGTTCTTGTACCAATACAGGTGCATGTGAAGCCACTTGTCCTAAAGAAATTTCCATTGCAAACATAGCAAGATTAAATAAAGAATATTTAGGAGCTAGTTTAACAGCTGAATAGTGGCCAACCCATTTTTTCAGTGTAAAGAATTTATCGTGCATCAGCAACAGACTTCAATGAAAGTTTGTACTGATGCATGTTTGTTTGGAGGATGGGTGGCGCAAAATGAATCTATCAAAAAATCGAAGCAACTATTAGATATAGGAACTGGCACTGGTTTGTTAAGTTTAATGTTAGCACAAGTGACCGAATTTCCAAAGACAACTATTACTGCTGTAGAAATTGAACCCCTAGCGGCTACGGAAGCGAATTCGAATTTTTCATTAAGTCCTTGGAAGGAAAGACTTTTTTTGGTCAATGATTCCATTCAAAAATATGCCGCGAAAAAGAGGAGTTCCATTATGAATGAGCAAACTTTTTTTGATGTCATTGTTTCAAATCCTCCCTTTTTCGAAGGCGATTTAAAATCACCTGATGTAAATAAAAACAAAGCCGCACATAGTACAGATTTACCTTGGGTTAACCTAATAGAAAGTGTGGTGAATTTACTTGCTAAGGATGGTTCTTTTTTTGTACTGGTTCCCACCCTTCGAGCTTACACTATGCAAAAATTAGCAGAAACACATCAATTGTATTTAGCAGAAGAAGTGCTAGTTTACAATGATGCCAAGCATTTGCCATTTAGATCCCTATTACAATTTAAAAAGAATAAAGGTAACGTACAACGTAATAAAATAATAATCAAAGATGCGGAGAACCAATATTCATCTGCATTTACAAGTTTACTTGCTCCTTACTATTTACATTTATAAATAGCTAAGTAGATTAGCGTACTATTTAGCATACTCCGCTAAATAAGAAAATGCACTGGTTAAATTTCCCTCCTTAAGCATGGTAGCCCCTTCTATGATTTTATTACCTCCTTTAATTAAATCGGGTAACACATATTTAATTAATTGCTCTCCAAAATACCTGCTGGCATCCCTCGGTAATTCATTGGGCAGGTTACCCACTGCCATCATATCAATTCCATTGTGCATATAAGGAACAGTTTTTTCAAAAGTGTTCACATTCACTCCATAAATAGGATCTTCCGCAGTGGAGTCCCCTAAATTACAAGGAACACTCCCAAAAGCATCATCGGTTATATCCGCTATCGTTGTTAAAGCAAAATGGTCTTCTTTTAAATCTTCCTTTGTAAATAAAGGGGGAATCGACTTTTCCCAATAGATACCATTCATTAATATATGCGTGTGAGGTAAATATTTATTAAATAAACAGTGATAATTTTCAGGATGAGCATGAAAATCACTTCTTTCATAATTTTGATTTATCTTATGCAAATACAAATCAGCCCCTTTTAAATGTACATAAACTGGATAGGCATATTCCCTACTTATGAATTCATCTGGTTCTACTTGTTGTATATCCATCAAATTCATTATTTCTAAAATACCATGTGCCACTCTACCGCTTCCTGTAACAGCAATTTTTATATTGGGTAATTTCAATCCAAAATAAGTATGTACCAATTCCATATAATCATTAACCTCTTTCACTCGTTTTAATTGAAATTCTTTGGTTCTATTGCCATAAGCCATCATGCCATTGTGGGCACCAACTATACCTGCAAAAAAACCAAAACCGATTAACCTTTGTCCATCTTCATGTTCTAAACATTCATAATCTATAAGGGTTATTTTATTTTTCATCATTGCCTTAAACAACAATTGGTTATAAGGTTGCGCCTTTTTTGTATGAGAAAAAAATAAGTATTTTTTATTAGGAATTAATTGATGAATTGGAACTTCCTTTATTCCTAACAATAGGTCAGCCGGAGTAATATCTTCCACCACTTTTATCCCTTCCTTTATATATTCTCTATCTTTATAACATCTATTGGAGGAGGATTCTACCAATAGATCCCAAGTGGGGAATTGGTTTAATAATAACCTACATTGCTTGGGGGTCAAAGCTACCCTATTGTCATTGGGAACTTTTCCTTCTTTAATAAGGCCAATCACAGGCATTTTGGTAATTTTGCACAATATACAAAATTTTAAAATGAACTATTTTGAATTGTTCGGTTTACCCATTGGCTTTAAAGTAGATACGAACCAATTAAGGGCTGCTTTTATGGACATTCAAAAGAATTCCCATCCAGATAAGTTTTCCCAAGCCAGCGTGGAAGATCAAGCACAAGCATTAGAAAAATCGGCCATGGCCAATAAAGCATTTACCTTACTCAAAAATTCCGACAAGCTATTGCCCTATGTTTTAGAAGTAACTGGGCATTTAACATTGGAAGAGAAATACGCTTTGGCACCCGATTTTTTGATGGAAATGATGGAACTAAATGAAGCTTGGATGGACGCCTCCGATGAGACTGAAAAAAATAATTTAATAGCTAAAGTTAAAAATATTGAAAATGAAATTTACACCCCTATTCAATCGCTTTTGGAAGCTACTCAAATCGATTCTATTTCCCAAGAAGGAATGCTGCAAATAAAGGAATATTACTTCAAGAAAAAATACCTCCATCGTATTTTGGCAGATTTTCGTTAATGACGTAATATTGCACCCCTGCCCAGATGGCGGAATTGGTAGACGCACTAGACTCAAAATCTAGCGTTCGCAAGGATGTGCAGGTTCGATTCCTGTTCTGGGCACCAACCCTGTCCCGATATATCGGGACAGGGTTTTTAATTTTAATCCTTAATGCAACGAATAGAATAACCGTTTTTCTTATTCATAATATTTCTACCTAGGACTACACTAGTATAGCCTAATGAACAACTGTAAGAAGATGAAATATCAAGAACTGTAGAGCTCCACCAACTTCCATATATATTTATGCCATCGAACACTCCATTGTCATAACGAAAGCCCCCTGGCAATCCTGAAAATCCACTATTGTTTGTACCGCCATTATTGGAAGTTAACCAATGAAGAGTTCCAGATTCTTTCATTTTACCCCCAGCCACAAGCTGACCGCCTAAATAGGTTTCTAACGTTGTCCACTCTGCATCACTTGGTATATGCCAACCTTGAGGAGCCAATCCTCTTGAATCATTTACTGCATACCAATTATACAACTTACCATATTTTGCATAGTTAGTTGAATCATTCAAATAATAACACCAAGCCCCTGTGGTTAAGTTTGCCCAAGTAGCTGAATCTGTTACCTGAGGTATCGAGTCCCCATTCAGATAACTCGTTATCTCTAAATTATTATCCATCCATTTCTGCGTCCCTATTGTTATTGAAGTAAAATTAGTTATTGCACTATCTAAATTGGAGTAAGTGGTAGATTTTCCAGCAGAATTATAGGAATAAACACGATAAGTATAAGTAGTGTTGGGAGTAAGTAAACTATCCTTATAAAATATTTTATTAGCAGCAAGTGTAGCTATCAAACTAAAATTAGCACTCCCAATTTTACGTTCAATTTTAAATCCATCTTCATTTGTAGCATTATCAACCCAAGAAAGACTAATTGCAGAAGTGGATAAATTGGAAGCTTTTAATAATGATGGCGCTGTTGGAACTAAAATGGTAACTATTGGCGGCACTGGAGACGGAGTTACAACTGTTTCTCCACTTTTAGAACAACTATTTAAAAAAATGATCAATAAAGAAGATGAAATTAGGTTAGAAAAAAACTTGATGCAATTCATTAATTTGATTTGAGGGTAGAGAATTAGTGTAATGTACATAATTCCTATTTCAAATAAAAACTTACTAAGAATAAATAACTGACGCAAAATTGATTATAACTAACTTCTATAAATTTTTATATTATGAACATTAATCATGTAGTTATAATATCTAGCATCCTCTTTTGACTTGACCCTTTCAATGAAAATGGAGTTTTGATTATATATGATATTAAACTTATGATTGATTCTATTAATACTTTCAGATCTAACTCTTTTTTGAATTTCTAAAGATTTCTTTTTAAGACCCATTATATCATTTAATTGCTCTACTGAAATAAATGATTTTTTTTCAGAATTATCAATTATTAAATTGATTATTTCTTTCTCTACATTATTAAATTCATTGTTTGATACATTCTTTTCATTCAATTCAATAATATCATTTAACTCAACTCTATTATTAGAGGAACTATTTTTTATTGCTTTTTTATTATATAAAAAAGCAATAAAAAGCATTATTAACATTATAATTGACCAGCCAAATATTATAGTATAATTTTTTGTTTCTTCATACAATGAATAGGGTTCAGGCCTAAAGTCATTCATCGAAATTGTAAATGATGATAAATTATTATTCTTAACATTATTAAAATATATCTTATTATCTATAGAAAAGAAGGTATTATAATTAGTATTTAGTTTTGAAAATAATAATTTTCTTATAGATTCATTTATTAATTTATGTATTTTATTATTCTCATAATCTAAAAGATAAATATTATTATCAATGCTAACTAAGGCCCCATTCAAAAAAGATAAATTACAAATAAAATCGGCATTCTTAATTTTTACATTATCATTAATCTTACCTAAAATTTTAATGTTATAATTGTGCAGATCTAATGAGGTTACATTAAAAGTACTTGTTAAAATATTTGTTGATTGATGTAAAGTGGGAATTTGTAAAAAAAATAATAGTGATTTACTTTTTAAATAATTGGGATACGCTACCGCTTCTCTAAATTCCTGATTTAACGGCACAATAGAGTATTCCTGCTCATTGTTAAAAATACGTAGTTGTCCATTGTTATTAAAATACCCATAACCCCCATAAGAAAAAATTGCATTTTTATAAGAAAAATCCAGAGAGTTAAAATTATGACCAAAAAATTTTGTGGAATCAATTCTATTAAAAGTGATTGTTTTGTTAATTAAAGAAGCCGCCTTATATACTCTACCTGTTCCATTAATTAGAATGAATAACCCTAATTCATTTTTAATAATTTTGATTTCCGAATTTCCATTGTTGATTTTAAACTGAAACGCCTTATTGCCACAATTTGAAATTAAATCTATATCATTTGGATATTTATATAAAAATTCAAATGTTTGATTTGAGTCAATCTTAAAAGACTCAGAAAATGCAAGGCAAGTATTTCCACAAATTAAAAAAAATAAAAATAAAATATTTTTCATCATTTAAAAATAGACAATAACAACAGTTTAAATTTAAATAATATAGATTATTTAAATATGAAAAAAGTAATTTTTTTGTTTTGTCTATTTTTTACAATTATTGGTTAAACAAATAGCCTTCCCAAATAAATGAGAAGGCTATCCTAAAAATATTTAATTATTTTAAACTAAATCAAATCGATCTAAATTCATCACCTTAGTCCATGCTGCAATAAAATCTTTTACAAATTTTCCTTTGGCATCTTCACATGCATACACTTCGGCAAGGGCACGTAATTCAGAGTTAGATCCAAAAATTAGATCTACGCGAGTACCCGTCCACTTCACTTTTCCAGTAGTACGATCAGTTCCTTCAAAAGTGTATTGATGCGCATCGGTTGCTTTCCAAGTAGTTGTAAAGTCAATTAAATTCGTGAAGAAATCGTTGGTTAATACCCCTGGGTGTTGTGTAAATACACCATGATGTGACCCATCAAAGTTGGTATTTAACACGCGCAAACCTCCAACAAGGACTGTTAATTCAGGTGTTGTTAAAGTTAATAATTGTGCTTTATCAATTAACATTTCTTCAGCAGATACTAAAGTACGTGGTTTAATATAATTACGGAATCCATCCGCAACGGGTTCTAACATAGCAAAGGATGCAACATCTGTTTCCTCTTGCGCCGCATCGGTTCTACCAGGTGTGAATGGAACAGTAACTTCTTGCCCACCTGCTTTAGCTGCTTGCTCTATGCCAGCAGCACCCCCTAAAACAATTAAATCGGCAAGGGAAACTTGCTTTTCTTTATTCGCCGTGTTAAATTCTTTTTGAATTTTTTCCAATGCATCTAAAACTTTTGAAAGTTGTGCAGGATTGTTTGCTGCCCAGTATTTTTGAGGGGCTAAACGAATACGAGCTCCATTGGCTCCACCACGTTTATCAGATCCACGAAAAGTTGAAGCAGCAGCCCATGCTGTTGAAACTAATTCAGAAACGCTTAACCCAGAAGCAATAATTTTTGTTTTTAAGTCAGCAATTTCCTTCGCGTCAATTAATGGATGGGTAACTGCTGGTATAGGATCCTGCCAAATTAATATTTCAGCAGGAACTTCCCCACCTACATAACGAGAACGAGGTCCCATGTCACGATGCGTTAATTTAAACCAAGCTCTAGCAAATGCATCGGCAAATTGATCGGGGTTTTCATAAAATCTTTTGGAAATTACACCATAAGCAGGGTCTACTCTTAAAGCAATATCTGTAGTTAACATAGTAGGCGCATGTTTTAAAGACGCATCATGTGCATCTGGCACCGTTCCTGCACCTGCACCTGCCTTAGGTTTCCATTGATGTGCCCCAGCTGGACTTTTAGTTAGTTCCCATTCAAAGCCTAATAAGTTTTCAAAATAATTATTGCTCCATTTTGTAGGTGTAGTAGTCCAAGCACCTTCTAATCCTGAAGTAATAGTATTAATTCCATTTCCTGAATTCAATGTATTTTTCCAACCCAATCCTTGTTCTTCAATAGGAGCACCTGCAGGTTCTTTTCCTACATATTTACTCGGATCTGCTGCTCCGTGTGTTTTACCAAATGTATGCCCACCAGCTATTAAGGCTACTGTTTCTTCATCATTCATGGCCATACGTGCAAATGTTTCTCTTATATCTCGTGCCGAAGCAATAGGATCGGGATTTCCATTAGGTCCTTCTGGATTCACATAAATTAATCCCATTTGTACGGCAGCCAATGGATTTTCTAAATCACGATCTCCAGTATATCTTTTATCGCCTAACCATTCTCTTTCATTGCCCCAATAAACATCTTCTTGTGGCTCCCAAACATCTGCTCTTCCACCAGCAAAACCAAAAGTGTTGAATCCCATAGATTCCAATGCACAGTTCCCTGCCAATATCATTAAATCGGCCCAAGATAATTTTTGACCATACTTCTTTTTGATAGGCCACAATAGTAAACGTGCTTTATCTAAATTGGTATTATCTGGCCAGCTATTTAATGGTGCAAAACGTTGCATACCTGCCCCACCACCACCGCGACCATCTGTAGTACGATAGGTACCTGCACTATGCCAAGCCATACGTATAAAGAAAGGTCCATAATGACCATAATCTGCAGGCCACCAGTCTTGTGAATTGGTCATTAAATCAACGATGTCTTTTTTTAATACGTTGAAATCCAAAGAAGCAAATTCTTTTGCATAATTAAAAGATTCATCCATTGGATTGGATAAAGTCGAATGTTGACGAAGTATATTTAATTTTAATTGATTCGGCCACCAGTCCTGATTTCTGGTTCCTGCTCCAGCACCTTGTTGTTTACCAGCAACTGCAGATGCACCTGGAAATGGACATTTTGCCTCGCCTGAATTATTGGTATTGTTTTCCATATAGCTATTTTTTTAAATAATATTAGATGTAAAACTACAAAAATTTACGGCTATTAGCTTACAAAAAACGGAAAAAATATTACATTACTGTTGATGTATTATGAGCTAGAAATCTAATTTCCTCCAACAATTTTGCTGGTACTTCGATATAAATAATTTTCATAGATATGTCTTCTAGCAAAACGATCTGGCGTATCTGAATTGACCAATTTTACATAAATTGCTTTGGGAACTCCATAGTATTCATATTCATTGCCATCAGAAAAGACGACTCTTAAAATTTCAGACTTAAATTCAAAATCATCTAAACTTGCTTCAGAAATTGTTTTGGTATATGCTGTATAAGTGGCTTCATGTGTTTCTGGATGCACGCTCACTAAAAAATGATAGGATGCTATTAGTTTAGCAGATTTTTCTTCGGCCATTTTCTTTTCTTCTTCATTGTCTTGGAATTTATCGGGGTGCCATTCCATCATAATTTTACGATACACTTTTTTTAAGTCGTTTAAAGTGGCTTTGTCATCTACTCCTAAAATGGCTCTATGTCTTTCTATTCGCTTCATTTCTTAATTATGAAGCGCGAAGGTACATCAACTAATTTAAAAGAAGAAGCCCTCTCTGTTTTTACAGAAAGGGCTTAACCTAAAATTATTATTAAAAATAACTATAGGATTGGAAACCTATCAATTATTTTACTTCTTCAAACTGTGCATCTTCTACGGTATCATTGCTAGCTCCCCCATTTTGTTGTCCACCAGCTTGATCACCTCCTGGTGCTTCAGGGCCTGTTGCCCCAGCCGCTTGTGCTTTGTAAATTTCTTCACTTGCAGCGGTCCAAGCAGTATTCATGGCTTCTAATGCAGTTTCCACCTTAGCCACATCCTGGGATTGATGCGCTTCTTTTAAATTTGCTAATGCAGTTTCAATAGGTGCTTTTTTATCAGCAGAAATTTTATCACCAAATTCTTTTAGTTGCTTTTCTGTTTGGAAAATCAAACTATCTGCTTGGTTTAACTTTTCTACTCTTTCTTTTTCTATCTTATCACTTGCTTCATTGGCTTTTGCTTCGGCTTTCATTTTTTCAATTTCTTCCTTAGTCAAACCACTGCCTGCTTCAATTCTAATTTTTTGTTCTTTTCCTGTGCCTTTGTCTTTTGCACTTACATTTAAAATTCCATTGGCATCAATGTCAAAAGTAACTTCAATTTGAGGAACACCTCTTGGTGCTGGTGGGATACCATCCAAGTTAAACATCCCTAAACTTTTATTTTGAGTAGCCATTGGACGCTCTCCTTGCAATACATGAATTTGTACACCAGGTTGATTGTCACTAGCTGTTGAATACACTTCTGTTTTTTTAGTTGGAATGGTTGTGTTAGAGGAAATCATGGTCGTCATTACACCACCCATGGTTTCAATACCTAAGTTTAATGGAGTTACATCTAATAACAATACATCTTTTACATCCCCTGTTAAAACTCCACCTTGAATACCTGCACCAATGGCAACTACTTCATCTGGGTTTACAGAACGATTGGGTTTTTTACCAAAAAACTTCTCTACTATTTCTTGTACTTTAGGAATTCTTGAAGAACCTCCTACTAAGATTACTTCATCTATTTGACTTACAGAATAACCAGCATCTTTTAAAGCTACTTCACATGGCTTTAAACAACGAGCAAATAAATTATCTGCTAAAGATTCGAACTTGGCTCTTGATAATTTTAATACCAAGTGCTTTGGAACCCCGTCTACTGCGGTAATATAAGGAAGGTTAATTTCAGTTTCAGAAGAAGAACTTAATTCAACTTTTGCTTTTTCAGCAGCTTCTTTTAAACGTTGTAACGCCATCGGATCTTTTCTTAAATCAATGGCCTCTTGTTTTTTAAATTCATCCGCTAAAAAATCCATGATTACTTTATCAAAATCATCTCCCCCTAAATGGGTATCTCCATTGGTAGATTTTACTTCAAATACCCCATCTCCTAAATCTAGGATTGAAATATCAAAAGTTCCTCCACCTAAATCAAATACCGCAATTTTTTGTTCAATATTTTTCTTATCTAACCCATAAGCCAATGCTGCAGCAGTAGGTTCATTTACAATTCTACGCACATTTAAACCAGCAATTTCTCCAGCTTCTTTGGTAGCTTGTCTTTGTGCATCGTTAAAATAAGCAGGTACCGTAATGACCGCATCTGTTACTTCCGTACCCAAATAATCTTCGGCTGTTTTTTTCATTTTTTGCAACACCATCGCAGATATTTCTTGCGGCGTATACATACGATCATCAATTGAAACTCGCACCGTATCATTTTCACCTTGCACTATTTTATAGCTCCAGTGACTTTTTTCTTCGGTTATTTCATTGTAACGACGTCCCATAAAACGCTTTACACTCGATATCGTGTTTTCGGGGTTGGTAATGGCTTGACGCTTAGCAGGATCTCCTACTTTACGTTCTCCATTCTTTAAAAACGCTACTACCGAAGGGGTGGTTCTACGCCCTTCATCATTTGCGATTACTACAGGTTCGCCGCCTTCCATTACTGATACACAACTATTAGTGGTACCTAAGTCTATTCCTATTATTTTAGCCATAACGATTGATTTTCAATGATTAATTAATCTAGTATTGACAATCTTTGTGCCATAAAAAGATAGGTGCAAATTTGTCATAAATGTCAGCTCATGTCCCAATTATAGGGTCTTATTTGACATAGAATTGTACAAAAAGGGTAGAAAAGGCAGAAATCGGGATCAGTTGGCTACTTTAAAAGTGAAATTCTTTTGACTAGAATAGCTAAATAGCACCACAAAAAAGGTAGTGACTATTTTAGCCATGGTTGGATACCATCCTAAATAATCTACAAAAAATTTCAAAAATCCATAGTTGAGCAACACACAACCTAAAACCACAATAAAATACTTCGATAATTGCTTTCGCTTGGTGACTGTTGTTTCCTGAAACACCACATACCTACTAAGATAAAAGCCGATAGGGAAAGTAATAAAAAAACTAATGATAAAAGAGGCGATATGTGGGCTGATGCTTAACCATCCTAAATGAATAAATTGCTTTTGGAGAATGAAATTATAGGACACAAAAAATAAGGTAATATCCAATAGGGTATTTGCTCCGCCACATGCTGCATACCTAAATGTTTTTAATGGCATCATTTTCTTGAAAACAGGGTACACCCAATCAATGAGGGTAAGAATCACTTTACTAATTAATTCGTGCAGTTTCAACATGGATGCGCTAAGATAATCTTAATTAATTACTTTTGCCAAAGGCAAGCCTATTTTATGAATTTGATAACTAATTTAAAGCAGACCGCTGCAACCCATTTATTCCAATTATACCAGGTGAATATTAGACCTGATCAAGTATTGGTAAACGCCACTAAGCCAGAATTTGAAGGAGATTATACCATTGTGCTATTTGCCTTCGTTAAGCAATTAGGTAAAAGCCCAGATACTGTAGGCAATGAATTGGGCAATGCCATGTTAAAAGCCTTACCATCTATAATTACCCATTTCAATATTGTAAAAGGTTTTTTAAACTTTACTATTAGCAATGATTATTGGTTGGACTATATTAAAAATGTGGATCCGAAAAATTTAATACCCCCTACCGATAAGCAACAAAAAATAATGGTGGAGTATTCTTCTCCAAATACCAACAAACCTTTACATCTAGGTCATTTAAGAAATAATTTTTTAGGATGGAGCATTGCTGAAATATTAAAATTACAAGGTCATGATGTTGTAAAAACTTGTATTGTGAACGACCGCGGTATTCACATTTGTAAAAGTATGATTGCTTGGCAATTGTTTGCCAATGGTGCAACCCCGAGTTCCACCAATAAAAAAGGAGATCATTTTGTGGGTGACTACTACGTAAAATACAATGATGCTTATAAAGCAGAAGTAGCTGGTTTAGTGGCTGGTGGTATGAATCAGGAATTGGCAGAAAAAGAAGCTTCTATTTTTAAAGCAGCTCAGGAATTACTTTTAAAATGGGAACAAGGAGATGCCCCCACTTTGGATTTATGGAAAAGAATGAACAGTTGGGTGTATGAAGGTTTTGAAGTGACTTATAAAAAAATAGGTTCTGACTTTGTAAAAACCTACTATGAAAGCAATACTTATTTATTGGGAAAGGAATTGGTAGAAGAAGGTTTAACCAAAAAAGTATTTTACCAAAAAGAAGATAGCTCTGTTTGGATCGATTTAACTGCAGATGGATTAGATGAAAAAATTGTACGCCGAAAAGATGGCACTTCAGTATATATGACACAGGATATAGGCTTGGCTCAATTAAAACAAAAAGAATTTAATAATGATGCGAGTATCTATGTGGTTGGTGACGAACAAAATTATCATTTTAAAGTACTTAAATTAATTTGTCAAAAATTACAATTGCCTGCAGCAGATGGTATTTACCATTTAAGTTATGGTATGGTGGAATTACCAACCGGTAAAATGAAAAGCCGAGAAGGCACAGTAGTAGATGCTGACGATTTAGTGGATGAAATGATTACTATTGCTAAAGAAAAAACAGAAGCCTTGGGTAAAGTGTCTGATTTTGCTCCAGCACAACTTGAAGCATTGTACAATAACATTGGTTTAGGCGCACTTAAATTTTTCTTATTAAGAGTAGACCCTAAAAAGAAAATGATATTTAATCCAGAAGAAAGTATCGACTTTCATGGTTTCACTGGGCCTTTTATTCAATATACCCATGCCCGTATTAAAAGTATTTTAAGAAAAACAGGAACAGCAGTTACCATTACTAATAATGAATTATTGCCTTTAGAAAAACAATTGGCCATTGAACTTTCTACCTTTCCTGCCATTATTAATGAAGCAGCCGAAAATTTAGACCCTTCTAAAATAGCCATTTACGCATTTAATTTAGCTAAGCTTTTTAATACTTTCTATGCAGAACTTTCCATAGCCAATGCGGAGTCTGAAATTAAAAAGCAAGTTCGTGTTCAATTGGGTATTTTAACTTCAGCGACCTTACAAAAGGCAATGAGCGTTTTAGGTATTGCAGTTCCAGAACAAATGTAATTCCATAAAATAAGGATACGACCCAAACAAGTTCAAATTGGTAACTAACTTCTTTTTAATTTAGAATTATTATATACTTCGGGTGTTTCCTCTTCAAATCCCCATTGGGTTAACAAAGTATTCATTTGTTCAGCAGGTAAGCTGGCCTCTTCATAATGTCCTGCTATCATTTTTTGGCGCATGGCTTCATAAATACTTACTGCACAAGCTACCGATATATTTAAACTTTGAATGATGCCCATTTGAGGTATAATAAAATTACCATCTGCTAAATTTCTAAACTCTTCCGTTACCCCTGCATGTTCATTTCCAAAAACCAAAGCCACCGACTCCGTGAAATTTATATTGTGTAAACTAACTGCATCACTTGATAAATGAGTGGTCAAGATTTTGCTAAAATTTTTTCTTAATTCAGTAACACAATCCTTTAATGTTTCAAATTCATGAATGGTCAGCCACTTTAATGCACTACTGCTGCTCCGATACCCCCACTTTTTATGTCTTGGTATTTTTGTTGTTAAAACATACACATCCTGAATGCCAACGGCATCGCAGGTTCTCATAACGGCAGACACATTGTGCGGGTCTTGCACATTTTCCAAAACCACCGTTAAATTAGCTTGGCGTTTTCTTAATACAGTTAATAATTTTTCAGTTCTTTCTGGCGTCATACTTTAAATTTAAAAGCAGCTATGGTTATTTTTTAAATGGATTACGATATTGTACCCCTAATCCGGGGGAAGTTAATGGTGCTATTTTCCCGGTATTTTGCTCAAACTCATAGTTAAGTCCTACTCCATTTAGTTCTGTCATTAATAAGGGTCCATCCATATCTACATAATCTAACTGTGGTAGAAATTGTGCAATGGCTGCAGAACCAATTACACTTTCATTCATACTTCCCATCATCACTTTAAGCCCAAGTGTTTTGGCTTCTTTAATCATTCTTAGTGCAGGGGTTAATCCACTACACTTTGTTAATTTAATATTGATCCCATCAAAATAACCAGCACAAATAGAAATGTCTTTTTCAAACACACAACTCTCATCTGCAAATAAAGGCAAAGCAGCTTGATTTTTTAATTGTTGCATACCCTCCCAATTGTCTTTAGCTAAAGGTTGTTCTACCAATTCCACTCCTAAATTAGCCAATGCAGGAATTTTTAATAACGCTTCTTCTATGGTCCATCCAGCATTGGCATCCACTCTTAAAGGTTTATCTGTAAGTTGTCTTAATGCGGTAATCATTTCCACATCATACTCAGTGCCTACTTTCACTTTATAAATTGGCCAAGGATGCGCTTTCATCTTCTCCCCCATCTTTTCAATAGAATCAATCCCTAAAGTATAATCACAAATGGGTATTTCTGTTTGCTCATTCCAAATAGTACCCCACATTTGATGCAAAGGTTGCTTTTGCATTTGTCCAAATAAATCCCATCCTGCCATATCCAATGCACTCACTAGAAAAGAATCGTTGGGAAATAAATGATGTAAAAAATGCCAAAAACGAGCAGGATCAATTAATGCAAATTTTTCAATAACCTTTCTTTGTTTTTCTAATTGCTCCATCATATTAGCTACAGTTACCTGGTAATAGGCAATAGCAGGTGTTTCCCCATAGCCTACCCAATTGCCCAATGATAAGCGTACCATTAAACTACTTTGATGGGTTTTAGTCCGTCCGTTAGAAATTGTAAAAGGATACTCAAAAGGTAATTGTTGTTCCCAGAAGTCTAATTGCACAAATTAATATTTTGGCTAAGATACAAAATCGATTTTTTAACGACCACTTTCTTTAATCGCCTGATGTAAATCTGTATTAAATTTTTCTTGATTTAATAAATCTTCCAAATCTATGTGCATTCTATACCTCCAATAATGTTTAGGGTTAGCTGGTATATTAATTCTTTCTTCATTTGGATCTTCTCTCCTCAATTTTTCATCAATACCAAAATAGTCTTGTAATTGGAAAATAGCCCACATAGCGGGTGAATATAAATGTAGTAATAGAATTGCTTTATTGATCCATGCTGCACAATGCTTAGGTGCTTCTCCTATTTTACCTATTTCATGCTGGTAGAATAGTTGTGTTTTTTCTCGATCTTCCTCCCACCATCCTCTGATGGTGCTGGTGTCATGGGAAGAAGGGGTTACTACACTTAAATAAGGTGCCTCCTTTGGATTTAAAAAAATGGTGTTGGGTACTTTAGGCATTCTTTGCACTTCTAAACTTAAAATTCCTAATTGACGCATCACCGGTGGCAAACAAGATGGAACTAAACCTAGATCCTCTCCAAATATTAACATGTTGGTAGCGCGCTTTAGCATAGGTAATTTGTCTAAAGCTT
>Ga0114958_10000665_pt1 | contig 29153 bp, 22 predicted proteins | sample C_130208_EF_Meta_FD_89577 | JGI IMG/M metagenome (GOLD analysis project Ga0114958, IMG submission 89577) | Freshwater microbial communities from Lake Croche, Canada to study carbon cycling - C_130208_EF_MetaG | ecosystem: Environmental > Aquatic > Freshwater > Lake | place: Lake Croche, Canada... | reverse complement strand
GCCAAAAGTCGATAAAATATACCTTCCCTGCACTTTGAATTTTCTCTTTAATTCGAGTTTATTTTTACTAGGTATTAAATGCGTTCCATGGGCAATGACATGGGTTTTATCGATTTTAATGCCATAATGGTGCACTAAAAGTTCCTGGGCCGAATGCGTCATCACAAGGATTGCAGCGCAACTTTCCGCCATCAAATGTACATGTTCCTTTAATTCTTCTGAAGGTTTGGGTAAAACCGTGTGAAATACAAGCAGGATTGGTTTTTTGAGTTTTTGTAATAATTCAACAAAGGCCTCTTTGTTTTTTTCAAAAAACCCAAATTCATGCTGAACGACGACTAATTCGACCCTTCGATCTTGATTGATTTCTGCAGCCACATGTCGAAAAGAATATTCATGATCTGTGTTTAATACATGACTAACTTCCTCGGTATAGGTGGGCTGTTGAGAATCTGTTTCCAACGCACAAATCATAGGAGTAAAAGAATCGCCAAATTTAATTTTCAAAAAGTCAATCAAATCTTTTGAATAGGTGGCTATGCCACATTCACGGGGAGGAAATGAGGTAATAAAAGCAATTTTGGGGCCTGAATGAGGGGGCTCGAATTGGAATAAATCACGTGAAGCTCCTTTTTTAAGAGGCAAAAAATCAAATGCATGGGCAGTTTGGGCATTTTTCATAACAATATTTTAGGGGTTAATTCATCCAAAAGTTCCGTGAGCGAGAGGGAAGCACAAGCAATATGTTCATCCGCAGCGCCATAATACACATATAGCGTATCGTCGATGATCAATGCACCTGAAGGAAAACAGACATTGTTCACATATCCTTCCTTTTCCCATAAAATTTCAGGCTTGAATAAAGGATAAGGTAATCTGGCTAATTCTATTCCTGGATTTTCAATGTCCATGAGTGCCACACAGGCTGAATACACATAGCCCTCCACCGTGTCATGCACACCATGGTAAATGATGAGCCAGCCTGCTTTGGTTTCTATGGGCGGACATCCGCCACCAATATAACTTACCTCATGAGGAAATTTCGGACTTAACAAGATGTGATCCTCCAAATGCAAGAAATAATGCTGCCAAAACTCGAGAGTCAAGTCGGCAATTTCATCTACTGCAACCAATTGAATATCAGGCCTTATACGATGTAAAAAATGCAATTTGCCTTTAATTCTACGCGGAAAAAATATCAAATTTTTATCCCAAACATATATTTTCTTCCCTTCCTTTAACTCAAATCCGTCATGTAAATTATAGCGTAAATATTTTTCATTTACCTTTCCTTTGGCTTCCGCTAATTTGCTGAATTCATCAAAAGAAAATTGAGGTACGATGATGCCTAATTTATCAAAATGAATTAAATCTTTCGATGTAGCCAAGGCGCCCATCGCATTCACCCCATCATATGCCGTGTAAGTCAAGTAAAATAGATCATCAATTTTTGTAATTCGTGGATCTTCTACCCCTTGGGATTCATAGTCGAACTGCGGGAAAATAAGTGGAAAATCTAAACGCGCGGCAATTTTCAAAGGTTCATACATGCGGCAATAACCGATGCTGGAATAATTTCCTTTTCTGACTGCCCGGTAAAACAAATGAATCTTAGTCCCATCTTGAATGATGGCAGGATTTAAAACCCCTTCATTTTCAAAGCCTAAACAGGTTTTTTCCAATAATATCCCTTCTTTTTTTACCTCGACCATGTCATTTATAAATGTTTGGAAAGGTAGATAATTGCAAAGGGCTTCAACCTACTTTTTTATGAGTTTCATCACCTTATAATATGTTTTTAATCATTTATTAGCCAATGAGTTATGAATATCTTGCAAACGAATTAGGGCAATTTTGCCAAAACGATCAACAATAAATCCATGAAAGTATTAGACAAAAAAGTAGCCCTAATTACTGGAGCCGGTTCAGGGATCGGACGGGCAATTGCCTGTTTATATGCCCTTGAAGGTGCGAAGGTCGTGGTTTCAGACATCGACGAAAAAGGGGGGAATGAAACAGTCCAACTGATCTTACAAGACGGTGGAGAGGCATTTTTTATACGAGCAGATACATCCAAGGCCACAGACCATCAAAAATTAGTCGAGGCAAGCATCCAAAAATATGGGGCTTTACACATTGCTGTCAACAATGCGGGCATCGGAGGGCCGCTCGCTCCCGTGGGGGAGTATCCCATACCAGGCTGGGACCAAGTAATCGCCGTTAATTTAACCGGCGTGTTTTTAGGAATGCATGTCCAAATTCCTGCCATAATCAAACACGGCGGCGGCAATGTCATTAACATCTCATCCATTCTAGGCAAGGTCGCCACGGCTACCTCACCCGCCTACACAGCCGCCAAACATGGCGTCATCGGCCTCACAGAATCCGCAGCGATCGCCTATGCCACCCAAAATGTGCGTGTCAATTCGATTGGACCTGGATACATTTTAACGCCGCTATTGACGAAGACGCTGGATCCGGCTACCTTAGGTGCCATTGCTAACTTACACCCCATGGCTCGCCTCGGAAAAGCCTCAGAAGTGGCTGAATTAGCCCTATTTTTAGCCTCAGATAAAGCTTCCTTTATTACTGGTTCTTATTTTAACGTGGACGGTGGTTATTTAGCGCAATAAGCTAGTCATTAGAGAATAAATTATCCAATAAGGACTCTTTAAATATATTCGAAAATGAATAAGCGAAGGTCACAAAAATCGCGCGTGTATCCACCTTAAAGGTTCGCGCCAAATTAAAATTAGAGGCTGAGGCGAGATTACCGCTATTTTGCATATTGAAAATATCACTCACCACCACGCCTAAGCCCCCTTTCCCTTTCATGATTTTGGTCTGAAAACCTAAATCGATATTATAAATGGCCATCCGAGTTCCTTGCGGCATAGCTGTGGGTGAATTATACACCCCGATCACCTGCAATTTGGAAAGCTTGGAGAGTGTAAAATTATGAATCATTTTACCGTACCAACTCACCACTTCATTCGCCACATCCGAACTGACATAAGTACCATCAATTTTTTGATCAAATATCGAAACACTGGTATTTATGGCCCAAAATTTAGTTGGGAACCAATCCACAATTTCTTCAATTCCAAAGGTGCTTGCATTTCCAAAATTTTGTGGCGTTGTCAAAGCCACCCCATTCGGTTTTAAATCGATGAAAGGCCTTATAATATTATTGGATAAGCGATAAAAGACATTGCTGGAAAGGCTCCATCCCTCCCCGTCTTTGGAATATCCGACCTCAAAGGCATTCACCAATTCAGGTTTCAAATAGGGATTTCCCCCATGCTGATTCAATGAATCGGTGATGTCGATCATCGGGTTCAATGAACCCAATCCCGGACGATTAATCCGTCGACTATAACTGAATTTCACAAAATCAGATTTGTTTAAAAAATAAGCCAAATTGGCCGTGGGGAATACATTGAAATAATTCCGCTGAAAGGAGATCGACGAATTAGACATGGATGTACCCGTATTATTTACATTCTCCGCACGTAAACCTACATCATATTTAAATGCCTTCGAAGGCTCCGATTTTATTTGCACATAGGCCGCATGAATTTGCTCCTTAAAATCAAACACATTGCTCAAAAGAGGATTTTTAAAATAGATACCATTGATATTCGTTTGATTTTGAAAATCGATGGAATTTGCCCTAAAAATCCCTTTGTAGCCCGTTTCAAAAACAGCATTTTCAGAAATAGGTTTGCTGTAATCTAATTTCAAATTAGAAATTTGAGGTTTGGCATAACTATATGTCCTTTGTAAATACGGATTTCCAACCGTATTTCCCCCATCCGTTTTGGTGATCGTATTAATGTCAGTGTCCTGATTCACATGCCCTAAAGAAGTACTGGCATTCAGAACAAGCCGCTCTTTTTTGTTCACAAAGAGATGTTTAAAGGTACCCGCTAGCTCACCTGTAAAAGCATTTTCGATTTCGATGGATTCTCGGGTATTCGATGAATTAAACATTCCGGTCTTCGTGCTGAACCGAGAACCCAAGACTTCATCATTATTTTGTGATTCCAGATTTCCAATAAATTCAAAATTAAACACATCCTGTGGGGAGACAGCATAATCAAGATTGAACTTTACATTTTGAGTGCCTTCTACCCGATTATCAAAACGATTCTGATTTAATAAATAATTCACAGGCTGATCAAAACTGGTTCGAAGGGTCGTGGCTTGGCGAGTCCTTGCCGAATAACGTGCATCATAATTCAACCCAATATTCCATTTACCCACCGCACGATTCAAACTAAATGCGGTGCTACCTCGGCCCTTGGCGCCAAACCCACCTCCAATGGAAGCCGTTACATTGGTACCACTCTTCGTTACTTTTTTCAGAGTAATATTGATGATGCCGCCTTCTGAATCCGCATCATATTGGGCGGATGGATTATTGATAATTTCCACACTTTCCACGCTGCTGGCTGGAATTAAATCCGTGGAAGAAATCCCAGATGTCCGACCATTAATTAAAATAAGAGGACCCTTTCCCCGAACGGTAATACCTCCATCAGGGTCCACGACCACGGTAGGAATACTTTTTAACAAGTCAGTTGCGGAACCTCCCGCCTGCGTTAAATTATCCTTGGCTCTCACAATAAAGCCTTGTGTGGTTTTTTGGACTAATTCCTTTTGTGAAATCACGTCCACGGAGGCTAACATTTTACTATCCGTCTGCAAAGAAATATCCGTCATGCTCAAAGGCTGAGAGGCCAATAGGTGAACTGGGGTTTTCGAAGGCAAATAACCCATCAATTGGGTTATTTGCACATAATAGCCCTCCGACAAACCCGAAATTTTATAAAATCCGAGACTATCCGTGGTAGCAAATTTTAAAATTTTAACTGAATCCGACTTGCTATATACAAGGACATTCACAAATTCGAGGGGCGTTTGCTGGTCCTTGATATGGCCCTGAAGGACAATGGACTGTTGGGCTATGGCCTGTTGGAACAAGAAACACGTTAAAAAGAAGGTTAAAATAGAAGCTTGCTTCATTAGAATCAATATTTAGGCGAAAATTAAATGTACTATATTTATTCACAGGTTTCATCAGAAAAACCTGCTCAAAAATATTTTAATTGACAGAATTTGATTCATTTTTGCGACCAATCCGAATAATATCAAGGTCAAATATTTAATCCATTTGACATACGAACAACGCGAGGCGGAATTAATTTATATACGACGGGGGTTACAATACGTGACAACAAAGTCGAGCTAATTAATCCCCCAATCATCACAATGGCCAAAGGAGAAATCAGCGGATTAATCGACGCAGCGATCGGAATTAAGCCTCCTATGGCCGTGAAGGTCGTCAGGATAATAGGTAAAAAGCGAACCTCCCCTGCTTCTCGAATGGCCTCATCCAAAGGCATTCCATCCGCCCGCAATTGATTCGTAAAATCAACCAATAATATCGTATTCTTCACCTCGATTCCAGCCAGTGCTATCAATCCCACCGTCGCCACAAAGGAAAGCGGCGTGCCCGTCACCCAAAGGGCCAACAATGCCCCCACGATCCCCAATGGAATCACCGAAAGCACAATCAAGGTGCTTTTAAAGGTGCCAAATTCAAGAATCAATACCGCAATGAAAAAGAAAATGGTGACCAAAATAATCGTCCCAAACCCACCAAAACTCTCATTCTTACTTTCCACTTCCCCACCCATTTCAAAATGATAGCCCGCTGGTAATTTAATTTTCATCAGATTTTTTTCTGTTTCCGCAATCACCTCATTGTTTAAGAAGCCCTTTTCCACGAAGGCACTCACAGAAACCAAACGATTCTTATTTAAATGGCTGATGCTCACAGGCGAAGTTTGTAGGCGAATATCCGCTACTTGGTTTAACGGAATCGCGGTTCCTTGCACATTATTGACATATAAATTGTCAAAAACCTCGAGACTTGGATGCTTTGGATGGGGTTTTGAAACCACAATTGTATGTTCATTCCCTTGCTTATCCGTCAATTTCCCCAATTCCACACCGGCTACGACCAAGCGAATCATGCGATCGATGGACACAGTGGGTATCCCTAACATACTCGCCTTTTCTTTGTTGATCTCAAATTTGACGTCCGATTTCAAATTCTTCAATGGATTCTTTACATAAATCGTCCCATTGGTTTGCTTCAGCATGTCTTCGACCCGACTAGCCACTTGACGCAACGTATCTATATGATCCCCAAAAATACGCACCTCAACGGGAGCGATCACCGGCGGGCCCTGCTCAAAATCCTTGATTTCAATAGTGGCAGAAGGATAATTGGCATAACGATTTCGCAATTTTTCGATGATATTAATCTTTTCCTCGGGACTAATATCTTCCTTTAATTGAACAAATAGATTCGCATAATCCGTCCGATTATTCAATGGAATCACGTTATAATAAATCCGAGGATTTCCCTTGCCCACATTGGCTGATACATTTTTCACCTCCGGCATTTGGCGAAAATCTTCCTCAATGATTTTTGAAATCGAATCCGAATAGGCCAAATTTGACTGCAAAGGGGTGAAAATATTCACCATAAACTGCGGCTTTTCGGAGGCAGGAAAAAGACTAAAGCCCACGACCGGGAACAATTGGAGCGATGCCACAAATATCGCTGTTGCAATCAATAAAGTCGTTTTTGGCGACTTAATCGCCCAATCCAATAAGCGACTATAGGTCCCAGAAATGATTTTTTTCAAGCCCCTCAAAAAGAAATTTCCATCCGGATGGCCGACATGGTTTTTCAACATACGGCTCGATAAAAATGGAACCACAGTCAAGGACACCAACAAAGAAGCCAAAATACAAAATATCACCGCCATGGGTAAACTACGAATAAAATCACCCGAGGCCTCTGGCAAGAAAATGAGCGGTAAAAAGGCGATAATCAAGGTCACGGTGCAACCTAAAACAGCCATTCCGATTTGATTGGTCGCCTTTAAGGTAGCATCCAATCGCGAATATCCATCTCGCATCCAGCGTTCGATGTTTTCGACGACGACGATGCTATCATCCACTAAAAGTCCTAGGGCAACCACCAATCCCACTATGCTCAATTGATTCAAACTATAGCCCATTAAATTCAAAAAAATAATTCCCAAGGCCAGCGATAGTGGAATCGAAATCATCACCACCGAAGCAGCACGAAGACCTAAGGGCAAAAGAGTTAAGGCAACCAAAAGAATCGCAATCATAAAATCTTTCATTAAGCCACTCAGCCGCGTGTTGACATTTTCAGCCTGATCAAAATTCACCAGCAAATCCATGTTTTTGGGCAGGGTCTTTTTGAATTTCGCTATGATTGGCAAATAGATTTCTTGTGTTTTGGCGATATTCTCACCGGATTTTAATGCGGCAGAAACGAACAGACAACGGTTTTGATTCGATCGAGTGATATGATTTTCAGGTGCATAATCAAAATAAACAGTAGCCACATCTTTTAAAAACACATTTCTGCCTTGATAACTAAAAACAATCGTCTGTTTGATTTCGTCAATATCTTGAAAATTCCCCGAGGTGAGAATGTTATAGGACTTTGTGTTTTCCACAATACTTCCCCCAGGAATATTCGCCATCTCACTTTGCAAGGCTTGCAAAACACGTTCGGGTGACACCTGCATTTGGGCCATTTTTTCGATGTTTAAATCGATTTTAACCTGAGATTCTGGCAAGCCCGCAATTTGTACTCTTTTCAAAGAACTCACCTTTTCCAATTCCTCCTGCAAGCGTTCGGCAGTAAATTTCAACTGGTCTTTGGAGGCATTGTTGGAAATCAAGGCCATTTGAAGGATATTGGTTTCGGAAGGAATCGCTCGTTGCGCCTCCAATCGGATGACTTCCTTCGGCAAATCAGCGCGAATACTATTTAATTCGCGAACAATTTCCGAATATTTATCATCCGCGTTGACATCATATTTATAATAGACGGCAAAAATGGCTAATCCATCACTAATATTGGTATTGATCTTCCGCACATTATCTAATTCATATAGGCGTTTTTCTACCGGTTTGACGACTAATTCCTCCATATCCTCCGGACTTGTCCCGGGATAAATGGCAATTATGGGGAATTGGGGTGCATTCATGTCAGGATCTTCGGCCCGAGGCATCGTCAAAATGGTCACGATTCCGACCACAACCACGAGCAAAAACATAGTCAAGGTGAATTGGTAATTCTTTACCGCGTAATTAGCTATTTTCATATTAGCGGATGATTTGAATCGTGGAACCGCCGTCTAAATAGGCATTCCCTGTCGTGATTAGATATTGGATATTTTCCAAGCCACCTGAAACGAGGACTTTCCCGTGTTCGATGTTTGAAATCTGCACTTTGATCTTTTCGGCCTTTTTCCCGTCTTTAGTAACAAAAACATAAGCTTCCGTTGCATTTCCGTCCAAAATAGCATCGTAAGGAATGACCCAAGCACTTATTTTCTTCCTTGGTTTTAAAATGGCCTTTCCAAAAAGACCTGCAGCCAATTTTGCCTTGGGCGCATGCTGTAATCCTAAGGTCACCCAAAGGGTTCCTGTCACCGGATCCACACCTTCCGATTTTGCTAAAACGGAGGCCATAAAGGATTCATTAGCGGCGACGTCCAATCGGATTTCAGCTGGATCTCCGACCGCCGTCACGGCCCAATCTCGGTCGCTGAGACCTACTTTTAATACCCAATTCCCCTTATTTGCCCCATTTAAAAGCAAAACAGGTGTTCCGGGGCCTACGATTTGTCCATCATTCGCTAATTTTTTAAGGATAAATCCAGCCTGACTGGCCCTTATTTCGGCATAACTTTGATTGAATGCGCCGGCATTATAGGCTTGTTGGGCGATTTCAAGACCCGTTTTGGCATTTTGAAATTGTTCTAAAGTGGCTACGCTATCACGATATAAATTTTTTGCCCGATTAAAATCGCGTTGGGCTTTGTCCAAAAGGATTTGGGCTTGCTGGACCTGCGCCTTTATTTCTGTTAAATTCAAACTGGCGAGCAATTGACCGGATTTGACGGCATCGCCTTCTTTGACAAATACATGTTGGACCACCCCGCCTATTTTAAATCCTAAATAGGTTTCATCCTCGGTGGTAAAAACGCCGGAGGCTTGAATGGTGGGTGATAGAGATGTTTGTTGCAAAGAAATCACAGACACGGGAATGGGCTGGGTGATCGTAGGCGCCTCCGTTTTCTTTTTGGGAGAACAGGCTAAGGTCAAAAAAATGAGCGAAATAAATAGGCAGATATTTTTCATTCGAGCGGATATAAGGCTGCTTCGCGCTCGTAAGCGGCGGCGGCGATGAGAACTTTAAATTGATTCAATTGATAGTTTATTTGGGCATTCATCCATTGGTTTCGTGCATCCAGGGTTTCTAGGTAGGTATTGACACCTTCGTTAAATCCTTTTTCAATGAGGCGCTGGTAGGTGTTCGCTGCATCCAAGGATTTGGTGGAGGCTTGAAAAGCAACCAAGGCAGATTTTATACCTTTTTGTGCGATTTCTGTGGCTAAATTTAGTTGTTTCGCTGTTAATTCTAGGTTGTTTTTGGCGGTGTTGATGTCCAATTGGGATTGCTTCACCTTCATGGTATTCCGATTCCCTGTGTAAATAGGAATGTCCAATTGTAAACCAAGCAAATAATAGGTGCTTTTGGTATTCATGACAAAATTCGACGATTGCGAACCCAAACTCGCAAAGCCGTTTAATTTTGGCAAATAAAAAGATTCGTTCATTTTCATAACGGTTTCTTGCATGGAGATGGATTTCGCCAAAAGACTTAATTCTTCTCGATTTCCTGCGTTTACGGCAGTCTTGATCACCTCGGAAATGGCTTTTTCTGTATCAAAATCAATTTGGATTTCTCGGGTCAAATCCACGTTTAACAGAAAATTAAAATACATTTTGGCCGATTCACTTTGTTTGGCGGCATCCGCTTGTTGAGCTTGAATTTGGGCAATTTCACTTTCCGAACGCAGGAGATAGGCGGGCAGGCCTTTCCCATTGTCCAGCAATTTTTGGTTTATTTTTTTGCCTTCTATGGCCAGATTCAAGCTGTTTTGATAAACTTTTTGAAGGCCTAGGCTTAATAAATACTGAAAATAGGCTGTTTTAATTTGTTTGACTAATTCACGTTTGTACATGGATAGGTCGACTTGTTGCAATTCGATATTTTGACTTTGCAATTGTTTAGTATAGCTCAAGTCCTTATTGAAGATTGGTATCGTCGATTGCACCTTCATGTCGTAAAAATTACGCGGGAAGAAATTGGTTTCCACATTTGAAATTTGGGGAAATTGGGATGTCCGAGTCAACGCATTCAGCGTGGAATAAACGGGATTTAAGAGGTCTCCGACTGGGAAAGCGATGCTTCGACCTCCTTCCCCACTTTGGTAGGCGCCTTGAAATGCGAGGGTAGGTTGGTATAAACTTTGTGCCGTTTTGAGGGCTATCAAGGCTTTTTGGACCTGAATGGATTTTTGTTGTAGCGTGATATTTTGCTGAAACGCGGTGGCGATGTAGGTATCGAGGACCGATTTTTGTCCCCAAACTGGCAATGCCAATAGCAATAATAGGTATTTCATCTTAGGCTTTTTTCAGAGTTTTCAATAACCAATCTAAGGAATCAAACATCGTTTTTTCCATGTCGACGGGCTTCACTAATTTATCGAGACGTTTTCGAATGGCTAAAGAAACCAATCCATGCACCATGCTCCAAACGGCCATGGCAACGGTTTCCACTTCCGCCTTAACGATTAAACCTTGGTCCATTCCATCTTGGATAATAATTTTCAAGGCTTCTAAGGCCTGATCACCGCTGGACCAGCCTTCCCCCATTTCGATTATTCGGTCCATGGGTGCTTCTTGAATAAACATTAAATCATAGAATTCAGGATTTTCTAGGCCAAATTGCAGGTAATTTCGACCCATTTGATGCAGGCGATCGATTGGGTTTGGGATCAGTGATAAACTGATATTTGAAATTAACATCTTCTCGAAACCCGATTCGCAGCAATGAAATAAAATTTCATTCTTATCCTGGAAGTACAAATAAAGCGTTGTGGGGCTGTATTGAATCCTTTCGGCGATTTTACGCATACTCACATGGCTAAACCCTTCTTCCACGAAGAGTTTCATAGAATGGTCGAGGATGAGTTGGCGAATTTCCTGTTTTTGTTGTTCCTTTCTGGCTACGATTCCCATAAATATAGATTACATTGTAAACTTAATTAACAGCGTTAAGTAATCAAAATTATTTATGTTATTTAAAACCATCCAATTTAATATGTTGCCCTACACGTACATATAACATTCGGTGGCATCTTTGATTATTATCTCCAAAGATCCCTGATGCTTTAAAATAGACTTTACACGAATTTTGATTAATATTATGACATAAATCCTCCTAGCGAAAATGATCTAGATGAAAACGCAGGGTTTGAGCTTGATGATGGAAAACCTATTTAAAAAAATCTATGAAATTTGTCCTTTTGATTTGTTTATTCATTTCCAAACCACTTTGGGGCCAATTAAGTCCCTTAGCCTCCCAAGTCTTTCACATTTCGGAGAAAAGCGTGAAAACAAAATTTGGGTCTACATCCGCCATATTCCTAGGCGAGGGCAATGTGCTCCGTATCCAAGAAATGAATCTATTACGCGTTCAGGAGCATAAGAAATTTAGGATCAAAGTCGCTGAAGATCGAGAGCATTTCTACGTGCTAAAAAGAGGTGCCTTGCGAATCGAAATGGCAGGTAAAGAACAAATTCTGTCCACGGGCAGCATGCTGACCATCTTGCCGAAAGACCGAATTCTTTTTGAAAATACATCGGACGAAACCGTTGAATTATATGAAATGAGTTACCTATCCAAATTGCCCGCAAATGCAGAACGAGGCAAATTAGCCGGTGGTTCATTCATCGTGCCTTGGGAAAGCGCTGTTTTTAAAGCGACGGCCAAAGGAGGCGGTCGCCAGTATTTTGACAGACCAACCACCATGTTAAACCGTTTTGATATACATGTAACAACCCTAAATGAAGGTCAACAAAGCCATGATCCCCATACCCATGTAAATGAAGAAATTATCCTGATCATCGATGGCCATGCGGAGGAACGAATCGGCGATAAACGAGAATTAGCCAATCCCGGGGACGTTATTCGCTTAGGTTCAAATGTCTTACATAATATCAGGAATGTGGGCCAGACGCCATGTATGTATTATGCGATTCAGTGGAATTAAGCACCATGTTACGGGTGCTTTCCTTTATACCTTTGGCAATCGATCGATTGCCAAAGGTAACGAGAAATCAAGAAAAATATTTTCTAAAAAGCTGATCAATTCATATTCAAAAGAATAGTTCTTTTAAAAATAAAATAATCACTAAATTCGAAACAAAGCACCTGACAAAAAACAATTAGATTATAAGTCAACCTATTCGTTATGAAAAAAATTATCCTCTATTCCCTAATCCTTTTGGGATCATTCAGTCAATTTTCACTAGCACAAAGCACGAAAACTAAATCAAAAATAACCAGCTTGAACATCATCCAAGATGAAAAATTAAGCACGATTTCCATTTTTCGAAAAAATGAAAAAACACCCATTTTAACGCAAGTGGCCAAGGAAAATTTCAGACCTTTCCTGCATCCCATGGTGGCACCCGATGGAAATGGCCTATTGACCGAATACAGCCCCGGACACCATAAGCACCAAACAGGCATTTATTGGGGATATACCCGTGTCAATGGCCGTGATTATTTTCATCATCCAGAAGGGGATTATTGGCGAAAAATCAAAGCCCGCGTCATCAAAAACAGTGGCAATGAAGTGAAATGGGAAACCGTATATGACCTATTGGACGAAAAAGGAAATCCGATATTGACCGAAACGCAAACCTGGTCCATGCGCGAGGAAAACGGCAAATATTTACTCAAATTAATCTGGACAGGAGAAGCTATTACCGATGTCACCATCGGCATGTATGACTACGGCGGACTATTTGTGCGTATGCCATGGAAAGAAGGCATTGACGGAGAAGTGGTGAATGGTGCCCGCCAAAAAAATGAAAAAGCGGAAGGCCAACGATCCAATTGGGTCGATGTGGGCATGAAGGTAGAAGGCCGAAAAGACAGAGCGCATATCGCCGTTTTCGACCATCCAGAAAACAATGGATTTCCGCAGCATTGGCGCGTGGATAACCAATTAGGCATCGGCGTAGCCCGCGCGAGAAAGGGGAATTGGGAAATCAAAAAAGGCAAAATCGAAACGATCAAACACGAACTCGTCGTCTACACAGGCGAATTGAGCGACCTTGAAATCAATAAATTATGGACTTCTTTTAGTGGCCAAGACATGTCTTTTAATGTGGGAGGTGGCTCGCCCTCACTTTGGGGCGTGGCTCAGCAGGAAGGTCGGGACGCCAAATTTCTAAACCCCGCAGAAGCGACAGCCGCCATGACTTTAAAGCCAGGATTTAAGGTGAACTCATGGGCCGCAGAACCTATGATTACGCAGCCCATGGCATTTTGTTGGGATGATAAAGGCCGACTTTGGATCGCTGAAAATCGGGACTACGAGTCGCGCGGATTTGGTTTTTCAAAAGCTGGAAATAGTCGAATCTTAATCATCGAAGATACCAACCACGACGGCATTGCCGATTCTAAAAAGGTTTTTTTAGAAGGAATCGCTTTCCCATCCGCCATTGCCGTCGGTTTCGATGGCCTTTACCTAGGCGCACCGCCCAATTTACTTTTTGTCCCAGATAAAAACCATGATGATGTAGCTGACATGGCAGATATCGAAGTGAAATTAACGGGCTGGGGTATTCGAGATCGACATGAGACATTAAATAGTTTGCACTGGGGACCTGATGGCTGGCTCTATGGTTTACAAGGTTTTGCAACCCCCTCCAAAGTTCGCAAACCACAAGGAAAAGGAAAAATTTACAAACAAAATGACGCATTTCCAGAGGATATTTTAAAAGGCGATGGCGTAGATATCAACGGCGGCGTGTGGCGTTACCATCCCACTAAAGACATTTTTGAAGTCGTCGCTCACGGCTTTAGTAATCCCTGGGGAATCGATTATGACTCGAAAGGCCAACTATTCATTTCCGCCTGCGTCATCCCACACATGTGGCATGTCATTCCAGGCGGCGTTTATCACCGTCAAGGCGGCCAGCATTTTAATCCCTATTTATACAGCGACATCCGAACCATCGCAGACCATACGCACCGTTCTGCACATGGAGGCGCACGAGTGTATCAATCCGACGCTTTTCCCGCGGAACAAAAAGGCAGAATCTTTATGGCCAATATCCACGAGCATGCCATTTTATCCGACGTTTTAGCTAAATCTGGTTCCGGATTTATTGCCAAACATGGGGACGAATTATTGTTGGCCAATAACGCCCAATGGGTGGGTTTTAGCATGGAGGTGGGTCCCGATGGGGCTCTCTACGTGCTCGATTGGCATGACGCCGATATTTGCGGAAAAGAGGTTTTAAACGGAGAAACGGGCCGCGTATATCGCGTAATGCCCACGGAAAACTTAGCTGAAAATTGGGCAGGTAGGTTCGACGATCTATCTACCTTTTCAGATCTTAAATTAGCTTCCTTTCAAACCAACAGCAGCGATTGGCATGCACGCAGAGCCAGGGTCATCCTTCAAAATAGAAATTCAAAAGGCAAAATAGACCCTAATGCCCTAGCCGAACTGCAACAAATTTTGAAAAATAATTCAAATTCAGACTATCGCTTACGGGCTTTATGGGCTCTGCATGTGACAAAAAGTTTTGAAAATAAGCAATTGGAAAATCTGCTTACGGATTCTGACGAATATGTGCGGGCGTGGGCGATCCAACTCCTTTGTGAAGACAAATCCCCTTCGACGGATGCGCAAGCAGAATTTATAAAAATGGCCAAAGAAGACAAATCGCCTGTAGTTCGCTTGTATTTAGCCGCGGCTTTGCAACGCATCAATGAAGCCTCAGCATGGAAAATAGCGACTGAATTAGCCAAACATGGAGAAGATCGCGAGGACCATAATTTACCCAAAATGATTTGGTTTGGCCTAGAACCTTTGGTGAAATCAAATCCAAGCTTGGGCCTGGAATTAGCTAAAACGAGCCAAATTCCAATGATTACCAAGTACATCGCGAGGAGATTAGTGGATGCCAATGAACATGAATTATTGGTTAGTTCGATTGGAAAAAATAACAAGAACTTGACCGATATGCTAGAAGGCATGCGGGACGGTTTAGAAGAACGATATGACCTGAAAGCACCGAAAAACTGGAATCCCGTGTTTCAAAAACTAAAATTACAAAAAGGAAATATCGCTAAACTAGCGACTCAAATATCCCAGCGATTTGGCGAAACCGATGCCACTCAAAATTACTTAGCGCTTATAAAAAATAAGAAATCAGCTACTGCGCAACGTATAGAGGCCATCAATTACCTCGCCACAGGGAAGAAAGTGGAGCTGAAAAACGAAATACCTGCCTTATTTACTGAGCTTCCCTTGAGATTGGACGTCATTTCGGCCATTGCGAATTATAATGAGGATAATTTAGGAGCGCTTCTCATCAGTAATTATCGGACCTTAGCGGTAGCTGAGAAACGCAGGGCCATTGAAACTCTTTCGTCCCGGCCCAAATATGGCTGGCAGTTAACCCAAGCCCTAAAAAACCAAATCATCCCTAAATCTGATATTCCAGCCTATACGGCGCGCCAATTATTACGCGTGGTAGGAAGCGGATTTATTGAGTATTGGGGGCCTATCGAACAGGAACAATCCTTAGAAAAGGCCTATGTGAAGTATCGGAACATCTTAACACCCACAGCTATTTTAGAAGCGAATGCCATCAAAGGCGAAGCTGTTTTTCAAAAAAGTTGTGGCACTTGTCATAAAATGTATGGAATTGGGGGGAATATCGGGCCAGAACTTACGGGCTCCAATCGGTCCAATTTGGATTATTTCTTATTTAATGTGTTAAATCCATCGGGCGAAATTCAAGAAGATTATAAATTGGTCGTCATTACGACGCGTGATGGACGAACCTACTCGGGTAATGTGATTGCTGAAAATGACCGACAAGTCACCATGCGCATCGTAGGAAAAGAGTCTTCGAAAATCAATAAATCAGAGATTCAGTCCCGAGAAGTCATGCCTACATCCCTAATGCCCGTAGGCATTTTGGAAACCATTCAAGAAAATGAGGTATTGGATTTAGTCAAATACTTGCAAACGATGAAAATTAAATAAGTTTCAATGAAAAAATACCTCGCCTTTTTATTTTTAATAAGCAGTATACACACGCTAGCACAAAAATCAACGTATTTTCCAGCCCTTAATCAGTGGGAACACCGTTCACCTAGTTATTTTAATATCGATTCCAATAAAATTAAAGAGGCCATCTCTTTTGCGATAAACCACGAAAATACCCTGCCAAAAAATCAATGGCTTTCACAGGCGATGCAATTTGGCAAGGAACCTTTTTCAGACCCAATTGGACCCATGGCGGATCGCGGCCCTGCGGCAGGAATTATCATTTACAAGGGATATATTATTGCGGAATGGGGTAATCCTTCCTCTGTGGAAATCACCCATAGCGTCACCAAAAGCATGGTTTCTTCGGTAGTCGGCCTTGCCTTTGATAGAGGACTGATACGTTCCTTAGACGACAAAGTATTTACTTATTTACCTCCAATCGAAGTGGCGAATACGGAAGCGCTTACCGTTTTTCAAAATCCAATCGCCAAAAGCTCATTTATTTACCCCTTTGAAACCGAACATAATCGGAAAATTACCTGGGAACATATGTTAAGACAAAGCAGCGACTGGGAAGGTGTTTTATGGGGCAAGCCGGATTGGGCCGATCGCCCTTCGGATAAACCTGCCGAATGGACTACCCGTCCACGTTTTGAACCAGGTACCGTCTACAAATACAATGATACGCGGGTAAATGCGCTGACCTTAGCGACTACCTTGGTTTGGCGGAAACCCTTACCCGAAGTGCTTCGAGAAAACATTATGAACCCCATTGGCGCCTCGAATACCTGGGCCTGGACGGGCTATAAAAATGCCTGGATTGTCATGGATGGAAAAATGATTCAGTCGGTCAGCGGAGGCGGGCATTATGGCGGAGGGATGTTTATTAATGCCTACGATATGGGGAGATTCGGCTTATTAACTCTGCGAAAAGGGAATTGGAATGGCAAACAACTCTTGTCTGAAGACTGGATTCGCAAGGCCACCACGCCCGGCCCAGCGAATGCGGGATATGGCTTCATGAATTACATGCTAAATACTGATCGTAAGATGTATCCCTCTGCACCGGCCAGCGCCTATGCACATGTGGGCAATGGAACGAATGCCATTTATGTCGATTCCGAACACGATGTGGTGGTCGTCATCCGCTGGATCGAGGATAAATCCATGGATGGTTTTATCAAAATCCTGTTAAGTGCATTCCCCCATCCATAATTAGTGGGCCGATTTGTAATGTTCTAACAATAAATCCCCGCCAAAATCATTTTTCAGATCTCGGATGACGGAATGGACATGGTTAGCATTATTTTGCGTATTGTCATATTCGATCAACAGCGTTGGGCCTTGCACCCGGTAATAAGCCCCCTTCCCGATCACAGGTTCTGTGTGTCCAGCCCAAGCAAACCATAAATTCTCCAATCCGGCTTTTTGGATATCTTTGAGCATACTTTCAGCCGACAAATGCGTGTATCGAAAGACATATAATTTAACCAGCGCAAGCATCTTCGCTTTTTGCTCCTTGCTTAATTCGCTATATTTCACACCTTTGGCATCGCCAATAAAGGCACTCCGTTTATCAAATGTCAAAATATCCGGATAGGCTACAGAATCGATGATCGCTTGTTTCATTTGATTTGGATTCAACGAGTGCAACAGATCAAATCCTAAATCAGCTTCCTCTTTTAATACTTGCTGACCCATGGCTGGACCGCTCGGCACAATCGCTGGATTACTACCCAAAAATCCGGGTGTCCCAGAAACCAATAGTTTTTGATCAAATGAAAAATTAAAAGATATGTGATGGCCTTCGAATCGCCAGCCCCACGTATTTTTTTCAGACGGAATCCCAAAAATAGTAAAATGGTAATTACCTGGATCTCGGTATTTATCTTCTGGCTTCCTCTTTTCCAATTCCTTTAGAATCACTTCTAATTTGACGATATCATTCGTCTTTTTATAGGTCTGATCACTTAAACAAGATTTTAATAGGCCTAAACCTACTTCAGTTTGCTCGGCGGACATCTCATTAAATGTAACTCCCTTGCGCTTTAAAGGCACAAAATGGAAATTATATCGCTCATTATTATCAAAGGGAAAAAGCGTAGATATCTTTTGATCTTCGGTTAAAAGCTCAATGAAGTGATTAGCTTGTTTAACTACATTTTGCGCTAAAATAGAATGACCCATCTCACCTAAAAGACATATCAAAAGCAGTAATTTTTTCATGTAGGTTTAGATTATTTGATCAATATAGGATTAATTTTTCTGAATAAATTCTAAAAACTCTGTAGACCTACATTTTTTAGCGGAGATGAAAAAAGGGGGTGCTTACAATTTGGCAGAAATCTTCACTCTTGTAACCCACTTTGCTACTCGTGTCCTCGCATATAAAAAAGATCTCGTTTGGATCGTTTCTGTAGGCTTGTATGCAAAATCTTTATATCTGATTTTTTAACTAAAATACATAATCTTGCGGAAGATTTTAATAATGGACAATAATTGTCGAAATCAAGACATTTTTTTTATCCACGTCTTTACATAATTTCAAATGGTTTTTTGAATTTTAACTATCTGATTTTAAATTCAAAAAATTAGTTGTTTTTTCTTATCCGCCGGATAACGATGATTATTAGCGCGATTATTGCAAAGAGGATTGGAAAAGACATGACATGCATTGTTTGATTTAAGCAAATTTATTAAAATTTATGGAAGTACATCATCACACGCACATTCCTAAACAATTGAAGGAATATATTACTGAATTCATTATGCTTTTTGCGGCCGTCACCTTGGGTTTTTTTGCTGAAAACTTGCGGGAACATTACATTGAAAAAGAGCGGGAAGAAAAATTTGTAGAGATTGTACATGAGGATCTTTTGAATGACATAAAAGCATTGAAAAAAATCCATGAAAGGTATCAAAATCGAATTAAACGTGAGGATACATTGATTAACTTATTGTCCAATCCCAATTTTAAACAGACGAACGATTTATATTATTTAGCGCGTATTAATTCTATTCGGGAGTTTTTCCATCATTCAAAAAATGGTTTCCAGCAATTAAAAAATGCGGGTGGGCTTCGACTCATTGAAAATATAGAGGTAATCAAGAAAATTCAAGCCTATGAAAATAGTATTGAGGAGATGGATGAGCTTCAACAATTAACCGAAGGGCTCTTGATGAATTATCGGGAGAAAATGGCTGTCATATTTAGAGGAAGTGTCTTTAAAAATATGGTAGTTAACCCAGGAGCAAGGGTTTCCGAGGACCGATTTGCTAGACCTAAAGGTAATCCATCCCTGATGGTTGAGAGTTATGATGCCATCAATGAATTGTTGAATAAAACGCTTTATGTTCACAATAATAATTTAGGCATTGCCAATCGATCCTTGGAATTAAAGCATGACGCCGAAGAACTCGATAATCTACTTACTGAGACCTATCACATTAACTAAATCATTACCTATGGAAGTTCATCACCACGCTCATGCACCCAAAAAGTGGAAAGAATATGTGACAGAATTCATCATGCTCTTTGCTGCCGTTACTTTGGGTTTTATCGCTGAAAACTTGAGAGAGCATCAAATTGAAAATGAGCGTGCAAAGGAATATTTGGAACTTTTTAAAGATGAAATCAACCGAAATAATACTTCGATTGACTCAGTATTAAAATTTGGAATTCCCATATTAAAACATAACGAGCAGTTATATTTTGCATTATATTCAAACAAAAACATCAGCAATACGGAAATTGCAAACTTGCTTGATTTAATGGTGTATCGTTTTTCTAATGATAAACGGATATTTGACCAAATGAAAAATTCTGGTTCATTACGATATATTAAGGATCAACATTTAATTGAAGAAATAAATCGATATGAAAGTGATGCAGATTTTGCAGAATTTCGAACATTTGACCAAGAGAGTTCTGCCGGAAAATTGTTCTGGGATTTTTTAGTGCAGGAGATGCCACCAGCCTTATTACTTACATGGTTAAATCGCCCAGATTTAAAGTATATCATGGATTTAAATATAGAATATACAGATAGGTATGCAGACAACAGAAAGAAGATAGAAGCTGATGTTCAAAAGTTGCATTTAACAGATGCTGTTAAAAATAAGCTGATGAAATACCTGATTAATAAATGTACAATACAAAAGCTCAGTATTTTAAACCTGGGCATCATCAAGAAAAAATCAAAACCGCTCTTACAACACATTGAAACCTATTTAGAAACTAATTAAATCACACCTTATGAAATCTTGTTTACCTAAAATTTGGTTCATTACTCTGTTTATTACTTCCTTTTCGGCTTTATTTTCACAAACACCGAAAAATCCGGCTAGCCATTTAACTCAGCTGGAAAATACAAGAAACAAAAAATCCGAATCGAAGCGAATAACCTTGGATATTGCTAAACCCTCAGAAATTAAGGATTTGGGTTTTGACCAACGAATATTGGATGATTTCGAAAATGAGGTGAGTAAAAGTATTCAACAAAAAGAAATTGCGGGAGCTGTTACTTTAATTGCCCGAAAGGGTAAGATTATACATTTTGAGGCAAAAGGTGAATCTCAAATGGAAACGCATATTCCAATGAAAAAAGATGCAATTTTTCGTTTAGCTTCAATGACCAAACCTATAGCGACATTGGCACTATTACTCCTTATGGAAGATGGGAAATGTTCAACAAACGACCCTCTAAGTAAATATTTGCCTGAATTTTCTTCGCAACAAGTATTGATTTCAAAAGACAGCATGGATGGAATATGGATCTATAAGACACGAGAGGCAACCAAACCAATGCTGATTCGTCATGTTTTAACCCATACCACGGGTCAAGCAAGTGCCTATGGAGGAAATATGCCGGAAGCCTATGCGGCCATTACGAAAAATGCGTATTCTAATAATATTGAAAACTATGTCAAGCAACTTGCTAAGTTACCTTTGACTCATGAACCCGGAGAAGGATGGATTTATGGACCTGGATTATTAGTAGCAGGTCGTATAGTAGAAGTTATTAGTGGGATGCCCTTCCAGGATTTTGTACAGAAGCGGATTTTAGATCCCTTGGAGATGAAGGATACGCATTTCTATTTGGAGCCCAAAGATGCCCCTCGTTTTACCTCCTATTATCAACCCGATGAAAAGGGTGGTTTATCTTTAATCGACCCAGGATCAGATAAGAGTATTCGAATTAGTGGATCGAAAACGTTTTACTCGGGTTCTGGAGGATTACACGCTACGGCTACGGATTATTTTAAATTCTCTCAAATGATTATTCAAGATGGAGAGTTTAATGGAGTTCGAATCGCTAAACCTTCAACGATAGCCCTGATGAAAACGGATCAAACCCCTTTACATTTGGAGGCAGCGATAACGCCAAAGGATGACTTAAAGAACAATGGTTTTACGTTTGGGTATGCAATTAAACGAAGGGAAATAGGTCCCGACCCAAGACCTGCCGGAACCATTTATTGGAGTGGCGCTACAGGGCCAATTTTCTTTATTGATTTAAAGCATGAGATGGTTGCTATGATTTTGTACCAAAGACCCTCTACTTATCCTACCAAAATCCGTACAGATTTCAAGAGCTGGGTGATGAAGAGTTTACATGAGTAGTTCGTTGAATTATTCTGCTGTTTGTTTTTCGATCATTTTTATCAAAAGTTCACCTTCTTTTTTTAGTTTTTCTTCGAAATACATAACTACATAATTGCTTTTATCCATGGCAAAAAAATGGGCCATCATCAGATTGATTTTGGCCTTATCATACGTGATTAAAGGGGGATTACCCTTTGGGATTAAGTTTGAGGTATAATTACTTACTTTGCTTCCAGAATATTCCATGAGTACTTTGACGTCAAAGATTTCTCCGTTAGTTTTTGAATACTCTCTCAGGTAATTCATCTCACTATCTTGAAATTTTTCAATGGCTGAAATAGAATTTTCATAATGTTGAATTGCTTGGATGATATTTTGGTCAAGTATCAGTCTTAATCCGCCGGCATTTTTTATTAATTGGAAACCCGCATCAGTGCGCTCGAAAAGGTAGCGTACATGTAATCTTCGACCATTATAGTAAAATGGGCCAGAGTCTTTGAGATATTCATCTTCAAGGAAATTCTTTGCAAATTGTTTACCGATTTCCATACGTACATTTCGGTAATACAAATTGGAATCAACCATTTTAATATCCATCTGAATATCTTGGACTATTAATTTCAAGAATTCCTTTTCGCGTTCTCTTTCGATAAAATGTTCCCGATAATTTTCTACGAAAAAGCCGAGCGTTACCGCAAAAAAAAGCATTAAAAATTCACTAAAATATTCCTTCCAATTTTTAGGAGCATGGTGGGGATGATGGACTTCCATGATTATTTAATTACGTTTCTTTTTTCAATTAATAGAATAAATGCCGTTAGGACTAATTTTTGCATGGGTCGTGTTATTAATCATTTATTACCTATGCAGAGACTAAAACTCAGATCCATATGTTTTGATTAGAAAATTGTTCAATTGCGTGCATTCTATTTTCAATTGTCCCAAATGACCATTGATATACCTTGAAGTGTTCACAGGTGCGATCCCCAAATTAACTAATTCATTAATGTCTTCTTGATTATTATTTTTTAATGGACGAACCTGTTTAGGAACTTCAAATCTATTTTTATAACTAGCTTTTGCCATTGAGATGGGTGAGTAATTTAAAACCTGTTTTTCGTTCATTTCCCATACGGTGAATGCATCTAAAATATTGCCTGTTTTCATTCTAAAATGAAGTAGATTTTGATTCATACTTTCTTGCAAAGATTCAATATTTGCGATTCGAATTTCAATCAGCTGGATTTGTTTTATGATTTCATCATTTTCAATTAGGCGGAGTCCACCTGCATTTTTTAGTTGATCTATTCCATTTTTGGAATGTTGGAAATAGCTTCTTAATGCCAAGGATTTAATTAAATAGTAAAATTTGGAAAGGTCGGTTTGATATCCTTTGCCATATAATTGCGCAAGTTCCTGTCCTAGTTTTTGATTTTCTATGTTTCGTTTACTTACTCGATCTATTTCAAGGATATCGCGTTCTAGATCTAAATGAATATTTTTCAAGTATTGAATTTCTCTATGTTTCTCAATTTGATGTTCGCGCAAATTTTCGGCAAAAAAACCTAATGTAACTGCAGCAAAAAGCATAATGAATTCAGTTAGGTATTCACCAATTTTTTTTGGATTATGTGAGTGATGATGTACTTCCATGACAATTGTTTATTCAAAGTGATATACGCGACGTAGGTCTTTCAATAGTTTGCTATTAATTTCTCGATATTTTTTTAATTGATTATTTCGTGTCGAGGCCAATAAAAACCGATAAAATTCAATTGATTTTCGAAATGTCTTTAAGTAGGATGGACTTGGTTTAATCTTAGGATAGGCAAGGTACTTTGGTGATAGGACATATTCTTCAACCAATTTTGAAATAGATTGCGAGTTTTTCCCATTTTGAGTCAGATCTCGAATTAAATCTACATTTTGGATATCAATAAAATTAGGCAGGACAAATTGATGATAGGCATCCGTTTCTCGTTGCATACGAATTCGGATTTTCTCCTGGTCGTTAATTATCTTCAGTAGATCTTCTTGAATTTCTAGGTCCTTGAAATAGCGCAACATCCCCGAGGATTCCAATTGAGTTAATATCGCACTTCTAGGTTCAAAAATTATTTGGGAATTGGCATTTATACCAATAAATTGTGCGGCTTGGATACGTTTTTGTTTTTCTCTATCTCCAACATCCCCGATATATGTTAGATAAAGTTCATTCAGATAGGCTTCTTTTTTGATGCGAAAAGGGATGATTTCAGCTAATTCTAAGGAGTCAGCCTTAGTCTCCAAGTATAAACTATGTGCTAATTCTTTTTCGCGTAGACCTTCAATGTAATGTTCCCGCTGGTTTTCAACAAAGAAGCCCAATGTTAAAGCGACGAAAATGACAAGAAATTCGCTGGCATAATCTTTAATTGTCTTGGGAGTGTGGTGTGGATGGTGAACTTCCATGGATCGATTAAAAAAAGGTTGACCCATCTTACTCGTGGGCCAACCTTTAGATGAAACTAACTTATTTTGAACTTAAATCGGGTTGCAAGGTCATGTACGTAGTCTCATTCTCTACGACATAAATTCGAATAATGGCCATATCCTTCTCATAAGAACCTTTGCCATACACATCTTCGTAAGCGGTTTTTAGTCTAGCTGGTTCATCCAATTCTTTCCAGCCATTCGGGAAACGACGCGAGAAAATTAACCGATTTAAACCTGATGTGGTATAGGAAGCTACCTTGATTCCGGCCTTGTCCCAAGCCTTAGGAAGCTTTTTGATCACATCCCAAAACTCTTGGGCAGGTGCATATTTCAGCGTCAACATATTTGATCTGATTTTCGCGGATCTTTCTGCAGGACTTGAGTTGCTATATTCAGCTTGAAATGTAATGATTTCGCCTCCAGTTATCCCTTCAATGAATGGAGAAACTTTAAGATAAAAGTCATTGGCGGCCTCTGTATTCGTAGGCATATTGCTTAATTCGTCCCGCTGTGCCCATGAAGTTCCCACATTATACAGTGCCATGACTTCGTTGTGGTGGCTGCCACCAACTAAATTAAATACGACCCACGCATATGGTGAACCTGCTTTGCGGAATTTGGCAACGTGCGTTTTGAGCGCGTCATTGAATGCTGCGCGTTGTCCACTTTTGATTTTGTAGTACAAGAAATTTGCCGTGTTCGCCTGTGCAAAAACACTAGAGGAAAAAAGGCAAATGGCTGCAATTAAGAGTAGTTTTTTCATGAGTAATATTTGTTTTATTTAGATTAGAAATTTAGTGCGATGGAAATCCATCGACGTATTTTTTGCCAAGTTATTTGTCCATTATTTGCTATTTTTTGTCTAAATTTCTTCCTCTAATTGCATTAATAACCATTTATGTTCGATTATGTCCCTTATTTATCTTTTCTGACAAGTGGAGTTGGAATTTTATTTATCGCGTTTTTACTTCTTCGATTTAATCGCCAACCAAAAGTCTATGGACTTATATTTATCATTTTCGCTTTAGTTTTCTTAGAGTTTTATATTTATGCCTTAACCTCAAAGCATATTTATCATATGCTCTTTCTCTTGCGAACCCCCAACATCATCCGTTCTTTTTTACCTATTATATTGTATTTGTACATCCGTTCCATGGTATATCCTCAGGAAAAAATGGGAGTATCGACATGGCTTCATTTTCTATTTCCTGTGGCCATATTGATCGGTTTGATGCCCGATTTATTGCTTTCTTCTGCCGAAAAGTCGGTGATTTTAGATCACTATTACCAAGAAAATAATTATTTCATCAAAATGCCATCCGGCTGGATCCCTGCTGGTTATGTTCAACCCGTTTCAATCGGGGTCGGAATAACCTATGGTATATTATCCTTGTGGGTAATCCATCAGGCAAAGAAAAAATTTGGCCAAGAATACGTCTACATCAACAAGCAATCCTTGTTCTGGTTGAATTTATTGAGTGGGACAGTCATGCTTTATTTTTTGCTGCAATTATATCAGTACCTGAATTTGTTTATCAATCATACTTTTGATCCTCCCTCCCAGCTAATCAAATGCATGATTGGTATTTTCTTGTTTTCCTATTTTATCAGTACGCCGAATGTGCAGGAAAATATGGATGGATGTATTTTGCCCAAAGAAAAGGGAACCCCTTCTTTAGCAGAAATTTTTCCGGAAATAATCAAGAATTCATATGAAGCGAAATCGCTGTTCCAACATTTAAATGAATCGAAATGTTATTTAACAGTGGATTTGGATTTGTCTGCTTTGGCAATAAACTTAGATATAAGTCCGATTAAACTATCTAAACTCATCAAGCAAACCTATGGAATGTCATTTGCCGAATTAATTAATCGCTACCGTATTCATCATTTTCTATCACAACGCGATGCATTTTCGAAATATACCTTAGAGACCTATATCTATCAAAGTGGCTTCGCCAACCGATCCACTTTTTATGCGGCATTTAAAAAATATGTGGGAGTGAATCCAAGTTTTTATTTGAAAGGATTGGTATAAAGGCTGTGGAATTCCGGGTCAGTTTGCAGAACATAATAGCATAAAAAAACTACCTCCTTAGCGGTGATCAACTAATTGATACCTATTCTTTTTCAATTTCAATTTATAGGCAAGGACACCTTTACTTTCCATTCACTATTTTTTTTAAAAAATTTAGGCTAGTCCATTAGGGGGGAGTACATCACTACAGCCAACCTAAGGGTGAATTTGACAATTTATTTAGCCAACCAAATGCGTTTTAGCACTTTTTGATTTAATAGATATCTTCTGGAAATTGCCAATTCTTGAAGCAGAAGCGACACAAACAAAAAAATCCCCCTCTATGACAAATAGAGAGGGAAATGGTAGTCCGTACGGAGGTGTTTTGGGCATTTTTGCAGTTTTTGCACAGGATCTCCAAAAGACATTTATTACATCAAAAAGTGCTACTACGCAATTGGTTGGCGTAAAATGTTGTCAAACTCACCATCAGGTTGGCTGCAGTAACACATTGAAGAATGTTGAAAAAGTGTCACTTACGGAAGCAGTAGCGATACACCAAATATTGCCCAAAAATTAATAAAGTTCAGCACAGTCTGGTATTTAAGATACCAAACAAAAGTTGCGATGAAAATTAATTCTAACCTATCCATTTCCTTTTGGCTTAGAGCAATTAAAAACCCAAAAATCAAAAGAACCAAGTCCATCTACTGTCGAGTAATAATTAAAAACGAACGGCTAGATTTTACTACCAATCAAAAAGTTTTAGAGAAAAATTGGTGCCCAATCACCGAGCGAATAAAAGATAACCATACTGAGACAAATCTGGCAAATGACGTCCTAAACAGGATATCTGATGATATTATCAATTACTACAGCCAAACTTTAATGTCAAATGATAAGATCACAATTGTAAAACTAAAGGAGCATTTAGCAACTTTAGATAATCCAGTTGAAAATAATACTCAGAATGAACCTGAAGTTAAGAAAGGTTTAAAATTTCTCCTACAAAGATACAAGGAGCATATCGACCAAAGATTCAGAAACAAGTTGATTGCCGAACGAACAATGGTAACTAATAAATCTACAATTAACCATATGTTAGCATATTTAAAACAAATTAGGGTTAAAGGGGAATTGGATCTAGTCAACTTAAATAGAGAGTTCTTTTATGAGTATGAGAAGTATCTACTTGGAGAAAAAAGATTAAGTCAGAACACCGCCTTTAAGTATCTTAAACAAACTAGACAGCTATTTGACTTTGCCTATGAAAATGGATGGTTAACAGATAAGGTGTTGGTACGTTACAATATTAAATACACAAACCCGGTCCGAGAAATATTGAATATCGATGAGATAAAATCTTTACAAAGGCTTGAGCTACCCGATTCCATCAATTGTGAAACCAGAGATTCATTCTTATTTCAATGCTATACAGGATTTGCCTATAATGAGTTACAAAGATTAACAATATCCCATTTAAGAGAAATAGAAGGTAGAAAATGGTTGATTATCCACAGGCAAAAGACAAGCAAAGAAATTAAAGTAATAGTTTTACCTCAAGCATTAGAATTGATTAAAAAATATGACAACCATCCCAGCAGGATAAAATATGGTAAATTATTTCCCATTTTTAATAATGCTGTTTACAATTTTAATCTGAAAAAGATTCAGGTATTAGCTAATATAGGCGTAAAAATAACATCGCATCTTGCAAGACACACATTCGCTACCACAATTGCCCTATCGAATGGAATGCCTTTGGTAACCCTATCAAAAGTCCTTGGCCATTCTAGTGTAAAAATTACACAAATATATGCAAAGGTGCTAGATGAGAAGATTGCTAGTGATTTTGAAAATCTATATGAAGCGTTAACCTCAAAGCAGATATAGTTTATTTAGGGGTGATTAAAATGGTCTTCCATCAACAAAGTAAACCCTCCCTTATATTAAAACAATTAAAAGAAAATAAGTAGATCTTAAAAAGTAATTATTTTTTTGGCGAAATAATATAAAAAACAGTATCTATAAAATATAGCATTCCATTTCTTGTCAGCACATTCTCGTCATGAAGATCTTCTAAAATTAAGCAAAGTTCTTCATTATAATAATCATGATTTTTTGTGTTTCGAAAGCCGTTATTTTCCAAAAATACTTTCACAAGGTTTAAATCTGTTTTTTCAGTCGCTTTAACAAATGGTTGTTCCACCACGGCATGCAACACTTCTTGATCATTGTAGAAGCCTAATAATTGGTAAGCGGTATCAGGGAAAAATAAATTATTAAGAAGTAGATTGTGAAAATAATCGATCCAAGATGCGTAATAAATAGCATCATTCAACTTTAAAACAGTAGACCCATCTTTCAGATAAACCTTTTGTTCAGCACCTTGGGATACGTATAAATCAATATTAATATTTTCTAACCAAAGATTATGATCATTTACAAATTGAATTAATCTCTTTGTCTCTTCTTCTTTGTGCTGCTGATAGTTTTCAACCATTGAACTTGTTCCTTGGCTTCTTTTAAGGTAACTGCAGACTGTTTGGATAAGATGATTATACTTAACTCGGCTCGTTCCGAAAAGGATATGTTGTATGTCATCTTTCATGAAATATTTGTTGATGCAAAGTTAATTAATTATTTCAATTTTAATCTTAACATGAGTTTCCTTGTAAGTACCCCCTTTTTCAGACAGTCAAAACTGTAGACATTGGGTTATTAAGCACTTTTTCTTTCCATTCGATAGGAGTTAAATTTCCTAAAGATTCATGGG
>Ga0114958_10000663_pt1 | contig 29178 bp, 24 predicted proteins | sample C_130208_EF_Meta_FD_89577 | JGI IMG/M metagenome (GOLD analysis project Ga0114958, IMG submission 89577) | Freshwater microbial communities from Lake Croche, Canada to study carbon cycling - C_130208_EF_MetaG | ecosystem: Environmental > Aquatic > Freshwater > Lake | place: Lake Croche, Canada... | reverse complement strand
TGACCTTTCTCAAACAGATCCGAGCCGCTCCAAAGGTGGCGCGCTACCGCCGGGAGCGCACGCCAATGAAATGAGAATGGCCGGACCGCCAATGGGTCCTCGGCAGCCACCATTCTCCACGCATTGTCATGCGGCCTCATCGAGGCCGCGCCACCCTGACCTTTCTAAACGTCACCGAGCCGCTCCAAAGGTGGCGCGCTACCGCCGGGAGCGCACGCCAATGAAATGTGAATGGCCAGCCTGCCAGTGGGTCCGCGGCGGCCACCATTCTCCACGCATTGTCATGCGGCCTGCATCGAGGCCGCGCCGCCCTGCGGCCTGCATCGAGGCCGCGCCACCCTGCGGCCTGCATCGAGGCCGCGCCACCCTGACCCATTGTCCTCCCTCAATCGAAATCCTCGATGGCCATGCGCACCGGTTTGCCGGCCACGACGTCGAGCGCCTCGATTTCGCGCATCGCGGCGAGGAAGTTTTTCTCCAGCGCCTTGTGGGTGAGGAAGACCACGGGCACCTGCTCGCCGGCGTTTTGCTCCTTCTGGATGAGCGAGGCGATGCTGATCTGGTTCTTGCCAAGGACATGGGCGACCTGCGCGATCACATCGGGCTGGTCCTTGAGCGAGAGCCGCAGGTAACACCGAATCGAAATGTTTTCGGCGCGGCGCACCGGCAGCGACTCGTGCTTGAGCAGCCAAGCGCTGCAATCGCCCTTGCCGGCGGCGGCTTCCATGACGTCGCCGATGACCGCGCTGGCGGTGGGCAGGCGGCCCGCGCCGCGCCCGTAATAGAGCGTGCTGCCGACCACGTCGCCCTCCACGAACACGGCGTTGAACGAGTCATGCACCGAGGCTAACAGATGCGTCTGCGGCACCAGCGACGGCTCGACGCGCATTTCAATCTCGCCATTGACCTCGCGGATCACGGCTAACAACTTGATCCGGTAGCCCAGCTCGCCGGCATACTCGATTTCGCGGTGAGACAGCCCGCGGATGCCCTCGATGGTGAAGGCATCCATGGGCACCGGCGCGCCGTAGGCCAGCGACGCGAGCACCACCGCCTTGTGCGCGGTGTCGATGCCGTCGATGTCGAGGTCCGGCGGGGTTTCGGCGTAGCCTAACTTTTGGGCATCGGCGAGCACGGCGTCGAAATCGAGGCCCTCGCGCTCCATGCGGGTGAGGATGTAATTGCAGGTGCCGTTGAGGATGCCATACATGCTTTTGAGCCGGTTGCCCACCAGCCCGTCGCGCAGCGCGCGCAGCACCGGGATGCCGCCGCCCACGCTCGCCTCGAAATAGAGTCCCGCACCGCTCGCCGCGGCGGCCTCGAACAACTCGCGGCCGGCCTCGGCCAGCAGCGCCTTGTTGGCCGTGACCACCGGCTTGCCGTTTTTGAGCGCGCGCAGCACGAACTCCTTGGCCAGCCGCAGCCCGCCGATGAGCTCGACGATCACGTCGATTTCAGGGTCGTCGATCACGGCGAGCGCGTCGGTGGTTAGAAGCGCCGCGTCCACTTTCACGCCGCGGTCGCGGGTGATGTCGAGGTCGGCTATCTTGCCGATGGTGGGCAGAATCCCGGTGCGCTGGGCGATGAGTTCGCCGTTGTTGAGGATGGCCTCGACCACGCCCGCGCCGACGGTGCCGAATCCCAGAATGCCAATCTTGATGGTTCTCATGATAGATGGATAGATATGTTAAAAATCAGCTCCCGGCGGCGGCGGCCTTGCGCCGTTGCAGGAACAGGTCGATGCCGTCCACCAGGGCCAGCCAACTCGCCTCGATAATATTTTCCGAGACGCCCACCGTGCCCCACAGCGAGTGGCCATCGGTGGAAACCACCAGCACACGGGTTTTGGCGGCGGTGGCGTCGTGGCCGTCGATGATGCGCACCTTGTAATCGACGAGCGAGACGCCGGCGATTTCTGGATAGAACGGCAGCAGCGCCTTGCGCAGCGCGAGGTCGAGCGAGTTGACCACGCCGCGGCCCTCGGCGACGATGAACTCCGGGGTGCCATCGACGACGAGCTTGACGGTGGCCTCGCATACCGGCGGGTGGCCGTCGCGGTATTGGCGAAAGCTGGTGTGGTATTCGGTGAGGTCGAAGGGTTTCTGATAGGCACCGAGTTCGCGCCGGATCAGCAGCTCGAGCGAGCCGCCGGCCGCCTCGAACGAGTAGCCCTGGTTTTCCAATTGTTTGACGCGGCTGAGGACGGCGGCCGCCTCGGCGGACCCCTGGGCGAGCGGCAGGCCGAGCTCCTCGGCCTTGCTCAGGATGTTGGACTGGCCGCTGAGCTCGGAAACCAGGATGTTTTGCGCGTTGCCGACGCTGGCCGGCTCGATGTGCTCGTAGCTGCGGGCGAGTTTGCGCACGGCATTGACGTGCATGCCGCCCTTGTGGGCGAAGGCGGTGCGCCCGACGAAGGGCGCGCGGGCATAGTGAGGGTTGTTAGAAACGTCATCCACGAAATACGACAGGTCGCGGAGTTTTTCCAGGCGCGGGACCACGGCGATGCCCATCTTGAGTTGGAGCACGGGAATGACCGAGGTGAGGTTGCAGTTGCCGGTGCGCTCGCCGTAGCCGTTGATGGTGCCTTGGATCTGGGTGGCGCCGGCCTTGACGGCGGCCATCGCGTTGGCGACGGCCAGCTCGCAATCGTTGTGGGTGTGGATGCCAAACGGCGTGCCCGGCAGGCGGGCCTTGACGGCGTGGCAGATCTGCATGATTTCCGAGGGCAGCGTGCCGCCGTTGGTGTCGCACAGCACGAGGCACGCCGCCCCGCCGGCCGCCGCCGCCTCGAGGGTGGCCAGCGCGTGCTCGGGCGAATCCTTGTAGCCATCGAAAAAGTGCTCGGCGTCATACATCACCTCGCGGCCATGCTTCACCAGGTAGGCCACGGTGTCGCCGATCATCGCCCGGTTTTCTTCGACGGTGGTGCGCAGGATCTCGGTGACCTGCAGCTCCCAGCTTTTGCCGAAAATGGTGACCACCGGGGTCTCCGCCTCTAACAACAAGCGCACCTGGGCGTCGTCCGCCACGGCCACGCCGGCGCGGCGGGTGGACCCGAAGGCGGCGAGCTTGGCATGTTTGAGCTGGAGTTTTTTGGCCTCCTGGAAAAACACAATGTCTTTCGGGTTGGAGCCGGGCCAGCCGCCTTCGATATAGTCGATTCCGAACGCGTCGAGGTGTTCGGTGATGCGCAGCTTGTCGAGGCCGGAAAGCTGGAACCCCTCGCCCTGGGTGCCGTCACGCAGGGTGGTGTCGTAGAGAAATACAGGTTTGGCATTCATCGCTGGGGCGGCGAAGCTAACGCCTGATCCGCCAATGGGCAAGGCGGAAGGGCGCAGGAATCGGAGATTGGAAATTTGAGATTGGAGGTTGGAAGTATGAGATTGGAGACTCGGCGGACGATGCGAGCGCGGCTGCGGCGTTGCGCCGCAGGCCGTGGCCCGAGCGTCTCGATCCGGCAGATTACGCCGATTGTGCAAGCTGCCGCGGGGATTACTGACCCTTATCCCAACCTGATCGGGTGATTGCTCCCCATGAACATGCAAGCCAATTTCAGGTTCGGCAGGTTGCGATGGCGGGCTCAGCAGCAGTTGCAGCTCGCGCCAAATGATCCGCAGCGCGTCATGCTCGGTGAAGGCGGAGGGTAGGAAGCGCGGGGCGCGATGCCGCTGGGAGCCGGTCACCAATGGTGACCGGCTCGCCTCTTCCCATTCCAGGCGTGCCGGTGGTGCTGGGTGGCCAGCCGGTCCCGGTGGCCCGCGACGCCGGCGAGTGCGAACCACAGAAACGCGTGCTCCGTGCCAGCCCGGCCGCGGTCGTTAGGGGCAAACGGCCCGCAGCAGGGCTGAATAGGGTGGAATGAGGGGTGGTGTGCAGCCTGTCAGCCAGCCTGTCGGTTAGCCTTGCCAAGCGGTGCCGGGCAGTCATCGTTCACGGCGCTATGATGCAATCATTGATCGAAACGTGGTTCAGTTGGGTTCACGAGTGGGGCTATGGCGGCGTGGTGCTGCTGATGGCCATGGAAAGCTCGATCTTTCCGGTGCCCAGCGAGTTGGTGGTGCCGCCGGCGGCGATCCTCGCGGCTCAGGGCGGCAGCATGACCGTGCCCGGGGTGATTCTGGCCGGGACGTTCGGCTCGTGGCTGGGCTCGGCCATCACCTATTGGACGGCGCTGTTAGTCGGGCGGCCGGTGGTGATGCGCTTCGGGAAATTCTTCATGATGCCGCCCCACAAGGTCGAGCGCGCCGAGTTGTTCATGCACCGCTACGAGAGCGGCGGAATCTTCTTCGCGCGCCTGCTGCCGGTGATCCGCCACCTGATCTCGATCCCGGCGGGCATCATCCGCATGGGGTTTGGGAAATTCAGCGCGCTGACCCTCATCGGCTCGGGCATCTGGTGCTGGGTGCTCGCCGTGTTAGGCCAAAAGGTCGGCAACCAACTCACCCCGCAGCAATTGACGGCCCTCAAGCAAGGCCGGGGCGTGGACCTCACTCATTTGATTCATGCCGTGAAGCATGAGGCAGCCTGGATTGTCCTCGCGGTGGGCGTGGTCTGCGTCCTGTATTTCGTGGGGATGCGGCTTACCGAGAAGAACAAACCTAGCTGATCTCGGGCCGCGGGTCACGCTCGAGCAGATTGCGCATGGCCACGGGGGCGGACTTGCCCTCGTAGAGGATCGAGTAGACCGCGTCGATGATCGGGGTGCGCACGCCGGCCTTGCGGGCGGCGTCGTGGATCGAGAGGGTGTTAGGGACACCTTCGGCGACCATGCCGAGCGCGGCGACAGCGGCCTCGAGGGATTGGCCCTTGCCCAGGGCGAGGCCGACGCGGTGGTTGCGCGAGTGCTCCGAGAAGCAGGTGACGATCAGGTCGCCGACGCCCGAGAGGCCGGAGAAGGTTTCGGGGTTGCCGCCGAGGGCCACGCCGAGGCGAGTCATTTCGGCCAGCGCGCGGGTGACCAGGGCGGCCACCGCGTTGTCGCCCAGGCCGAGGCCGTGGGCCATGCCAGCGGCGATGGCATAGACATTCTTGACCGCGCCGCCGAGTTCGACGCCAGCCACGTCGTCGTTGGTGTAAACGCGGAAATGCGGCAGGGTGAACAAGTCCTGGAGGGCGGCGGCGAGCGGAGCATCGTCAGAGGCGACCACCGCGCAGGTGACGAGGTCGGCGGCGATTTCCTCGGCGTGGTTAGGGCCGGTTAGAACCCCGATCGGGTTGTGCGGGAAGACATCGCGCAGGATCTGGCTGAGGCGTTCGCCGGTATCGCGCTCGATGCCTTTGGCGCACGACAGCAGCGGGGTGGTGGCGGGCAGGCCGAGGGCGGCGAGCTTTTGGGCTTCGCTGCGGAACGCGGCACTGGGCACGGCGAAGATGACCAGCGGCGCGCTCAGCGCCTGGCGGTGGTCCAGGGTGGCGCGGACGTTGGGCGCGAGTTGGATCGATGGGAGATACTTCGGGTTGCGGTGGTCGCGGTTGATACCATCCACGCACTCGGGCTCGATGGACACGAGCACGATGGCCTCGAGTTTCGGGGCGAGCAGTTTGGCGAGGGCTGTGCCCAGCGAGCCGGCTCCCAGGATGGTGGCGGAGGTGAGTGGATTCATGTCTTGCAAATGCGTGGGTTAGAGTAATTTGGATTTCGGGACGAAGCGGTGTTCGGTGCCGGCGCGCAGCCGCTGGATATTGGTGCGGTGTTTCCAGATGGCGAGCGCCGCGATGGCCACCGCAAAGGCAAACAACGGCTTGTTCCAAGTGCCCGACTCCCACAGCGTGGGCAGCGACTTGTCATTGTGGAGATGATGGAAGCGCGCGCCCAGATGGGTGACGAGCGGCAGCGCGGCGGCGGCACCGATGCTGGCGACCGAGACATAACGGGTGGCCAGAAACAGGGCGAGCCAGACCAAACCTAGCAGCAGGACCCCGAACCAAGGGAACAGCGCTAACAACACACCCGCCGAGGTGGCGATACCCTTGCCGCCCTTGAAGCCGACCCACGGCGAGTAGTTGTGGCCGAGGATGGCCAGCAGGCCGGTGATGACGTGAAACAACTGGGCGTCGAACTGCCGGGATGCGGGCAGGTGCAGCGCATAAGGCAGCAACCACGGCAGCTCCAGAAACGGTGGCTTGCCCTCGATCTGAATCAGATTCAGCGCGATGACCACGGGGATCAGGCCTTTGAGGACGTCGAGCAGCAGGCAGGTGATGCCGTAGGGTTTGCCCATGACGCGCAGCACGTTGGTGGCGCCGATGTTGCCCGAGCCGTGCTGGCGGATGTCGATGCCGCTGGCCCGGGCGATGAGCAGCCCGAAGGGAATGGATCCCAGAACAAACGCCAGAAACGGGCAGAGCAAAAGTTGCATTCAGAGACGGGTGAGCGAGCGGTGATGGAGCGGGAGAAGCCAGGCAGCGACGGCTGCGCTCATTGGACAACGCTGGCGGAAACGATCACCACGGGTTTCGCGGGGACGTCGGCAGCGCCGGTGGGGACCGCTTTGATTTTGTCTACGACGTCCAAGCCTTCGATCACTTTGCCGAACACCGCGTAGCCCCCCATGCTGGGGTAATCGAGACTGGCATTGTCCTTCACGTTGATGAAGAACTGCGCGGTGGCGCTGTTGGGATCGCTGGTGCGGGCCATGGCAATGGTGCCGCGGGCGTTTTTCAAGCCGTTCTGGCTTTCATTGGTGATGCCCTTGCCGGTGGCTTTTTCGCTCAGTTTGCCATCCATGAGTGCATAGCCGCCACCTTGGATCATGAACCCGTCGATCACCCGGTGGAAAACCGTGCCGTCGTAATGCTTTTGGCTCACGTAGCCGAGGAAGTTGGCGACGGTGAGTGGGGCCTTGGCCGCGTCGAGCTCGAGCACGATGTTGCCCTCGCTGGTTTTAAGCCGGACTTTCGGGCTCCTGGCGGCGGCGGTCGCGGCCGGCTTGGCGGGTTCGCACAGGGCGAGAGCAGGCAGCAAGGCAAGGGCAAGGAGGGTGAGGCGGCGTTTCATCGGGACGATCCCTACGTGAGCCGGACCGGATGCGCAAGACCCGAGCGCCCCCCCCGCACGAAAAGTTCAGCGCACGAAAAGGCCGCCCGGCACAACCCGGGCGGCCTGAGAATCGCGGGAATCGGAGTTGCGCGGGGGGCGCGAATCCACCACGCTGGAAGCATGTTCAGTGCCGAACAGATCCCATGGCTGCAGCGAGCATCCCGCCGGGCACGATGGTTGGTGGGCGTTTCCGGCGGCGCGGATTCCGTGGCGCTGCTGCATTGGCTGGTGGAGGCCGGGTTCCGCCATCTGGTGGTCTGCCACCTCGATCACCGGCTGCGGGGACGCGCTTCGACCCAGGATGCGCGCTTTGTCGGGCAGCTGGCGGAAAAGCTCGGGGTGGCCAGCGAGATCGGGCGCATGGAGGTTCGCGGGAGGATGCGGGAGCGGGGCGAATCGCTGGAAACCGCGGCGCGCAATGCCCGCCATGAATTCTTCGCGGCCTGTGCGGTGAAGCACCGCTGTCGCCGACTGCTGCTCGCGCACCACGCCGACGACCAGGCCGAGACGGTGTTATGGAATCTGTTGCGCGGCTCGCACGGGCTCAAAGGCATGCGCGAGGAGCAACCGATCACCGCGGGTAGCGGGACGGTCCTACAGGTCGTTCGACCCCTGCTTGGCGTGCGGCATGCCGCGCTGGTCGCTTGGCTAACGGCCCAGGGTCACCGCTGGCGGGAGGATGCCAGCAACCTGGCACCCGTGGCGGTGCGCAACCGCCTTCGCAACGAGGCATTGCCTTTGTTGGCGGAGATTTCCGGGCGCGACGCGGTGGCGGCACTCGTGCGCGGGGCGGCCGATGCGGCTGCGCGCGACGACCGCGACCGGGAAGCAGTGGAACGGGCGCGGCTGGTAGACCCCCAAGGACGACTTCACCTCCCGGAGCTGCGCAAGCAGCCCTTGGATCTGCAACGCGCCGCCTTGCGCCAATTCCTGATGGCGCACCCCATCCCCTCGATTGACCGCGCGCTGCTGGAGCGAGCGCTGTCATTGTTGGATCCGGCGCAGCCCGCGGCAGTCAATCTGCCCGGCGGGTGCCGACTGCGGCGCAGCGGCGGCCGCCTGTGGATCGACGTTTAGCGAGTTGAGCCGTTGCCCGGCCAGACCAGCTCGAAGTCATTGGGCGGCTTGACCGCTTGGCGAACTAGGCCGTCGGCGGTCAGCGCAAACCACGGGTCGATTTGGCCGCCGAGGCACTCGATGGTCTGGACGGTCCAGACATTGCACACCCGCGGGATGAAATACGAGTAACGGCACTCGAGTTGGATGCCGTGGCCCCAGCTGGATGGCCGCACGATTTTGGGTCGGCCGTCCGGGCCGCAGACGCTGCACTCGTTGAGGAAAGCGGCCAAAGCCGGGCCGCGGGAGCGGGCCACCAGTTTGCGCCAGATGCGTTGTTGTGGCAGGACTTCGGTCACGTTCCATTGCACCGGGATGATTTCCATCACCGAGGGCGTGGGAGTGAGGATCACCTGCATGAATTTCCAATAATGATCGATCCCCTCGCGCGAGTAGGCGTTGCGGTTACCCCAGCTCATGGTGACGAATTTCGGGTGGCCGAAGCCTGCCGGAGGCACGAAACCCGATTCCTCGAGCCACGGATAGGGGAAAACCATTCCCGTGTGCCATTTATCCGCGATGAGCCAGACGAGCACATCGGGATCCTGGTGCGGCTTGGCAGGAGATGCGTCCAACCGGACTTGAATGCGCGCCCTGGATGGAGCGCCGGCTTCAGCCAGCATTGGCGAGCTATTGAGCCGCAGCACGGGTTGCACGGGCAGACGGATGTCGCATGAAGGCAGCAGTGCCGCCACCAACAGGCATCCGCCGCGACTGCGGAGCATCGGCAATGCGGGCATTAGCTGGGAAGATACGAGCAGATATATTCGCAGATACCATCGCGGACGGTGATGCTGAAGCCGCTGTTGCCGGCGACCTCGAAAGCCGCCCCGGCCTCCACGGCCACCACCTCGGTCGTGCCATCGAGCACGATCTGGCAGGCACCGGCGATGATCTCCATGCGCTCGGGCGCGGCCGTGCCGAAGTGGAATTTGCCGGGGTAAATCAGCCCGAGGGTTCTCTTGGTGCCATCGGAAAAATGGACCGTGTGTGAGACGACCCGGCCGTCGAAATAAATGTTAGCCTTGGTATCGACGGTGACGTTGGAGAATGAGGTCATAATGATGGAGTATGGGATCGGGGTGGAGGATTATTCAACGGGCATCTCGGCATCCTTCCAGGCGGTCCAGCCGCCTGAGAAGATCCTGGCCGGGTAGCCGAAGCCGGAAATGTGGATGGCGACGGCGCGGGCGTCCGGGCAGGTCATGCCGGTGCAATAGACCACGATGGTCTTGCCGTTGGCCAGGGCCGCCTTGATCTGGGCCTCGCGGGCGACGATCTGGTCGTCGCACCGGCTCTTGGTTAGATTGACCGCCCCTGGGACATGCCCGAGGTGATAGAAAAACGCAGGCCGGGCGTCGTAAATCAACGCCTTGCCCGCTTGTTGGAGCGCGAAAAAATCGCCAAGTGAAATCGACGCCAGCGTCCCGCGCCCGATCATCCGGACCGGTTTTAGGTATTCCGGCTTGGCGGCGGGCACGGTGACGGGCGCGGCGGGCGCAAGCGTGGGCGGCACGGCACAGGATGCCAAGGCGAGCGCTGCGACCAGCAGAGCGGGTCGTGTCCGTGAGCCCGTCATTTGACGATCGCGAGCAATTCGACGTCAAAGACGAGCGTGCCAGCGGGAGCACCGCCGCCGGGATTATCGCCGTAGGCGAGTTGGGCGGGGATCCAGAGGCGGCGTTTTTCGCCCTCGACCATGAGCTGCACGCCTTCGGTCCATCCGGCAATCACTTGGTTGAGCGGAAACACGATCGCCTCGTCGCGCAGCACCGAGCTGTCGAAAAGTTTACCCGCCGTGGTCCAGCCGGAATAGTGGACTTTCACCTGGTCGGTCGCTTTGGGATGCACGCTGCCCGTGCCCTTCACCAGGACTCGCGAAGCGATGCCCGATGCGGTCTTGTCCGCGCTGGCCGGGGCGGCGGCCACGTCCTCAGGCACGGCGGGCGGCTTGGGGGCCACCTTGATAGATAACAATTCGATATCGAACACGAGCATACCACCCGGGCGGCCGCCGCCGGGATTGTCGCCGTAGGCGAGGTGGGCGGGGATCCAGAAGCGGCGTTTTTCCCCCTCGGCCATGAGTTGCACGCCTTCCGTCCAGCCCTTGATCACGCCATTGAGCGGAAAACTCGTCGGCTGGCCGCGCTTGACGGAACTGTCAAAGAGTTTGCCGTCGGTGGTCCAACCCGAGTAATGCACGGTGACGGTATCGGTGGCGGCGGGCTTGTGGTCGCCTGTGCCGGCATGGAGGATTTTCGAGCTGAGACCGGAAGTGGATTTCACAGCATCGGCAGGTGGTGATTGGACGTCGGCGGGAGTTTCAGGCATGGTAGGTTCGGCGTGGAGGGTGAGGGCGAGTGCTAGGCCGAGCGCGTGCGGGAGCATGGCTCGGATGGATGGGGGCAGAACATTCATCACTTGGATAGTTGATGGCGCGCGCCGGGTTGTCAACCCATTGCATGCGGGCTCAATGGCGAGATTGCTTGGCGCGCACCTCCAGCGCCGTCACCTCGTGGCAGTAGGGGCACCTGAACCTGCTACAAAATAAAATATCCAGCGCCACGGGCAACCGGTGGCTACCCAGCAAGGTTTTGGCATGCCGGTGGGTCGCGCATTTTTTGCGCGCAAGCACCGGGGCCAGACACAGCGGACAGCCGGTGCGCTCGGCCAGCAGCCACTGCCAGACGGTCATGAGCACGGTCAGGCCCATCAATGCAGCACCGGAGGTGGCCAGGGACTGGTCGCTATCGATCAACGCATGGATCAAGAACACGCTGGCGATGGCAAACAGCACATATTTGCCGCATAACATCAACGCCAGCAAGCGGAAGCGATAGACGGTGGTGATGGATCTGAGCCGGTGCATGCAGGGGGCTGTGTGACGGTTTCCGATGAAACGCGCTGCACCAACCTAGCCTATCGCATCGCGTGTGCCAGGCAACACCCAAACACGACTCAGCGGCTAGACTATTGGAGGTTGAGGGCCAGGTGCAGGCGCTTGTGGGTGGAGTTCACTCGTCCTCGTCGATATTGTGGGTAAGGATGAACTGGAGGTCCTCCATGCCGAGGTTGGAAGCAAACCCCTCATCACCTAACACGTTGGTGACGAGCTGGGTTTTCTGATGCTGCAGGATGCGGATTTTCTCCTCGACGGTGTCGCGGGTGAGCAAGCGGTAGGCGATGACCTTGTTTTTCTGGCCGATGCGGTGGGTCCGGTCTATGGCCTGGTTTTCCACCGCGGGGTTCCACCATGGGTCGTAGAGGATGACGTAGGAGGCGGAGGTGAGATTGAGGCCCGAACCACCCGCCTTGAGCGACAACATGAAGACCGAGGGGGCCTTGGTGGTTTGGAAGCGCTCGATTTCTCCTTTGCGGTCCTTGGTCTGGCCTGTCAGATAGTTATAGGGTCGGTTTTCCAGTTCGAGGCGCGCCTTAATCAGGTCGAGCATGGTGACAAACTGCGAGAAGACGAGCACCTTGTGGCCTTCCTCGTGGAGTTGATCGAGCAGGTAGAAGAGCGATTCCATTTTGGCGGACTCTTCCTTGAGGTATTTCGGATCAATCAGGCCCGGGTGGCAGCAGATCTGGCGCAGGCGCATGAGTCCCTGGAGAATGGCGAACGAGTTCTTCTTGACCTCCTCGTCGGAATCCAGCCCTAACAGGGCCTTCTGGATGCGCTTGAGTTCGGCCTTGTAGAGGTCGAGCTGGACACCTTCCATCTTCGAGTAAACTTCTTCTTCGGTACGCGGCGGCAGGTCTTGGGCGACCTGCAGCTTGGTGCGCCGAATCAGGAACGGCCGCAGCCGCGATGCCAACCGGCTCTGGCTGAGCGGGTCCTTGCGTTTGTCGAAGCGTTTTTTGAAATAGGCGCGCGACCCGAGCACCCCGGGCATGGCGAAGGCCATCAGCGACCACATGTCGAGCAGGCGGTTTTCAATGGGCGTGCCGGTGAGCACCAGGCGGTTTTGGGAATCGAGTTCGCGGGCACACTTGGCGGCCTTGGAGTCCGGATTTTTGATTTGCTGGCCCTCATCCAGGATGGTGGTGAGCCATTTGATACCATTGAGTTCATCACCGCAGACGCGCAGCTGGGCGTAGTTGAGGACCAGGATGTCGATGTGATTCTGGATGTGATCGACATCGATGTCGCTGCGGTTTTTGAGGATCTTGAGTTTGAAATTGGGGGTGAACTTCTGCGCTTCGCTGGCCCACACGTCCAACACCGATTTCGGGCAGACCACCAGCGCCGGTTTCTTCGGCCCCCCGGTTTTCTTGTGCTCGTCAAACAGCCACAACAAGTAGGTCAGGGCCTGGATGGTTTTGCCGAGGCCCATGTCATCGGCCAGGATGCCGCCGAAGTGGTTGACCGAGAGGTAGGCCAGGAACTTGAAGCCGTCGATCTGATAGGGACGCAGCGTCGCTTGGAGACCCTCGGGGACCGGCGGATCGACCTCGAGCTGGATGTCACCGGCGCGGTTTTTGATCCGCTCCCACGCTTTGGGATCGAACACCTCGGCCGCCTTGGGATCCGCAAGCTGCAGGGCGTGCATCCGGTGGGTTTCTCCCGAGAGATCGAACGGGTCGAGCCCGAGACGCGTGACCGCTTCGCGCTGGTCGGCGTCGAGTTTGATTTCCAGGCGCATCCACGAGCCGTCCTCCATCCGGACGTAGCCGCCGCGGGCGGCCACGAGTTGGCGGATCTGGGCTTTCGAGAGGTTGATGCCCTGGACGTCGATGACGATGCGCAGGTCGAACCAGTCGATGTCCTGACCGACGACCTCGAAGCGCACCGAGGCGGTGACCGGGTCGGCGAGAATCGAGCGCAGCCGCAGGTCGATGTCGAGTTCGATGTCCGGGGGCATCGCCTTGATCCAATCGGCGAATTTTTCAGGGAATTGTTTGGTGATGCGGGATTTGAACGAGAGCAATTTCTCGTCATACGAGAGGCCCATGTCCTCGAGGATGGGCGGCACCGGATAGAGTGACTCGCGGGCGAAACGCAGCAGTTGTTTGCCCTTGACGGGTTGCTGCTCGGCAAGCTCCCAGCCGTCCTTGGTGAAGCGCTCGGTGCGGCGGCCCTTGGTCTCGATGGCGGTCACGTCGATGACCAAGTGCTCGGTTTCGGCGGCGGTGAGGCCGGCGATGAGTTTCATCTCGAACTTGGGTTTGAGTTCGAGGTCGATGACGCGTTTCTTGAGCGATTCGGGCAACGAGGCACCGATTTTGCGGAGGAATTCCACGCCTTCGAGCGAGTCGATGACGCGCTTGGGAATGAGGTAGCGCGGCATCACGTCGGTTTCCTCGAGCCAGCGCGGTGGTCCGGGGAAGACGGTTTCGTCGGATTGGTAGAATTCCTTGCGCCCGGGCAGCAGCCGCACCGAGTGGGTGACATTTTCTCCGGAAGCGATGACGAGTTGCAGGGCGAAGCTCTTGGGATCGTAAGGATCGTCTTCGCAGACCCAGCGGAGAGCCTCTTCTACGACCTTGAAATCCTTCTCGTCGAGGTTGACGACGTAACCTTTGAGTGCGGGTTGGCGGAAGACCCGGTTCATAAAGCGGCAGGACTCCTCCTGGTCAAAATCCAGGGTGGTGTCGCCGAATTTCCGAAAGAACGCGAGGTAATGTTCCCACAGCGTCTGGCTGGGGGCATCCATGAGCAGGGCCCCTTCGTGGTGCAGGTTGACGTAGTGCTCGATGTCGTTTTTCTCGCGCAGTTGGAGCCAGGAGACGGCCTTGTCTTCTTTGACCTCGATGCGGGCCTCATTGATCGTGGCCACCAAGCGGAATGCGACGGTGAGCGGTTCGTCCTGCGGGGGCCGTTCGTTGACCTGCTCGATGCGGTCATACCAGGCCGCGACTTCACGTTCCTGCTCCCAGTCCACCATCTTTTTCTGCACGTGGCCCAGGTCGGTGATCACGTTCATGAACTCCGGATACGCGAGCTTTTTTTTGTAGAACGCGTAGGCGATGTAGTTCCAGAACTCAAGGATGTCGCCCGGCGGCATCGGCCAGAGTTCGAGCGGCTCATAGGTGGTAATTTCCCAGCGCGGGGTGATGCGCACCATGTCGTGGTCGTGGAGTTCGCCCTCGATCACATAGCGGCGGTAGCGTTTTTCGATCTTGGTGACGAAGTCCGCCTCCTTGTCGTCGAGCTCGCGGCCGAGTTTTTCCTCAATGATGTCGAGCACCGGGGTGTCATCGAATTCGTTGGGTGATTCGGGCAGATCCTCGCCGCGGTGCATGCGTTCCATCATGGTGGCATACTGGCAGGTGCCGGCGATCATCTCGTCCTCGGCGGTGCAAGAACCGAACCAGCGGTTGCCCTGGAGGCGCAGACTGGTGCGGAAGGTTCCGGTTTCATCCTCGACGCGGCCTTGAATGAACAGGTGGTTGCCGAAAATTTGGGTGACGGCACCGTCTTTTTGCAGCATTTCGCCGCGTTTCCGTGCTTCCTCGGGGAAGCTGTTCAGGAAATTGAGAGTGGCTCGGTCTGGATTCATCGCGTAAGGAGGAGTAATTGGCCCGAAGTCAGCACACGTGATCAAACACCGCGCAGACGCACGAACGGGTGGCGAACCTAATCCGCGATCCTCATGCTAATCAATAAAAACCTTCCGCACCTGTCACAAGAATCTTGTCGGGCGGGCCTTTCATGGCCAACAAGGCGAATTCCTTGTGATGCACGCTGAGTTGCTGCAGGCGCATCCGGGAGAAGCCCATGGCCGCGAGCGCGCCAAACCATTGCGCCTTGTCAGCCACTTGCCCGAGATCGGTGAGTTTCAGGGTGATGAGGACACCACAGATCGTCGGGGCCATCTTGCAAAACCGGGCACATTCCGCCAGCACCACCGCCGGTGCCTGGTTCATGTCGGAAAAAAACCAGCTGACTCCTTGGCCAAGGTCGCGCTTGCTGGCGAGCGCCGCGGGTTTGCGGCAGTGGAAAAACCATGGCCGGTCGTTCGGGGCGGCCTGCCGATCGGGGATCGCAACATCCTGGATGACGGCGGCCATGTTTGCGGGATCCACGCCGATGACCGAAACCCCGCGCCCGAGCAAGGCGAGCACCACCCCGCCGGGAGCGCAGCCGAGTTCCACGGCCAAGTCGGTGCGGGTGAACCGCAAATCGAAAAACCGCACCGCTTCCTCGAGTTTCAGCCACGCGCGCGATGGCGATGCCAGCGGCATGACCCGCCCACCATCCCCCGCCGGGTCCGGGCTAAGCCACGGCGCATGGCGGTGGACGCCCGCCCAAAACTCGGTGGGTCCCAATTCCACCACTGTGCCGATGATTTGCCCGATCTCCGGACGCAGCGCCGGACTGCCGGCAGGGACTCCCTGCATCCTGCGCTCGTGAAATCTCGCGTGATGAATCAGCGGGGACGCCCCGGCAACCTCCTCAATCCACCGCACCGCCGCCTCGCGCGTCGCCACTTTGCCCAGCGACAGACACAGCCGGCGGGCGCAGGCCAGCGGCTCGGCGAGCTCTTCAAGGGCAAACGCATGATCCGCCTTGAAAGTGACGAACCCCCGCCGCTGGTAACTGAGCCGCCACCCCAAGCCCATGGTCTCCATCTCCCGCTTCAATGCCTTTTCAGAGCCCGGGTTGGTGAGCGCAAAAATATACTCGGATGCGATCGGCTTCATTATGGACTGCCGGCAGCCACAGGCACCACCGTGGCAGCAGCGTAGAAATTCACACGCCGCCGGCAAGCCGCATTTGTGGGGTCATGGCACACCGCGCACGGCGCTCACTTCGAAGCTGATTCGGGACCAGTCCGCCTGAGGGCGGTACTCCCTACGCTGGAATCCATGTTTCTAAGGAAAGTATGTAGTACTGGCCACAGGCAGACTCTTCAGCTCGTCAAGATAGCGCGATGGATACCGGCTTGCAGAAATTCCCAAGCCGGGGATTGCAGACGCGTGGCGGATGGGCATACGGTCGCACGGCCACTCTTGCCATCCACCCCCACCCCCGTATGCCGCAGCCACCCGCCACCCCCGCCCAGCCTCACAGGTGGTTGATCCGCGTCGCCGGGGTTTTCGCGGAGTGGCAAGCGGACATTCTCCGCGCCCTCGGGGCGCAGGCCCTCAAAATGATTGGCACCGAATACACGCTCATCCAGCTCGCCGATCCCTCGCTGCTGCACGACTCGCCAGCGGCCAAGTTCGTGCGATGGAACCTCCCCGTCCACCACAGCTGGCCGTGCTGCCCGCCGGATATGGCCGGTTTCATCGAAAAGGCGGCCCAGGCGTTGGCGCGCAAATTCGCCGCCAACCGGCCGCAGGCGGTCATCATCGGGGCGCTCGACCCGGGCGACCCTAACCGTTACTACCGGGCCCTCGCGTCGAACCTGCGCGGCCGCGCCCTGCAGCTATTCCCACCCGAGGTCGCGGCACTGCGCGCCGCTGAGGCACAGGACAGCCGCGCCCCTTCGCTCTTCTGCCTCGTCGGCAAGGAAGGGCTGTTCTGCGGCCTGCAGAGCCCCCAAAAATCCCATGGCTTCTATCCTGGCGGCACCAAATTCATCCGCCAGAACGACCCCGCGACCATCAGCCGCGCCGGCGCGAAAATCGCCGAGGCCCTCCACCACCTCCAGCTCTACCGCACACCACCGCCTACAGGCAGCCATTGGCTGGAGCTGGGCGCGAGCCCGGGCGGGATGACGACCGAGCTGTTAGCCCGTGGCTACCAGGTGACGGCAGTGGACCGCGCCCCGCTCGACGCGCGCCTCGTCACCGCCCGCGGATTGCAGGCGGTGGTGGCGGATGCGGCCACGTTTCAGCCGGCGCGCGCCACCACCTATGATGCGGTTCTATCGGACATGAACGGCGACCCACTCGGGTCGATCGCGCTCGTCATCCGCTTAGTCAAATATCTCCGGCCAGGCGGGCTGGTGGTGTTCACCTTGAAACTCACGGGAGTAAGCACCTTTGCCGAGACCAATGGCCTCGAAAGCTCGGTCGTGGATGTGGCAGCCGCCGCGGGCCTGAGGGTGTTTGCCCGGACCCACCTCAGCTACAATCGTCACGAGTTCACCCTGTTTTTCGACCTCCAGGCGCCGCCCGCGCCATTCCGATCCGCCACAAAAAACCTGTAAGATGACGGGTGCGCTGGCGTATTGTGTGACATGAAGAACAATCTTCTCGCAATATCCCTGGCTGCCACGGCAGCGCTGGTCATGCTCGGTTCCACCGCCCGCGCCATGGACGCTGACCCATACGCCAACGAATCCCCGACCCAACGCGACGCGCGCATGGCCTGGTGGCGCGAGGCCAAGTTCGGCATGTTCATCCACTGGGGCGTCTATGCGGTACCCGCCGGCATCTGCGATGGCAAACCCGTCGGTGGCATCGGCGAGTGGATCATGCTCAAGGGGAAAATCCCGGTCGAGCGCTACCGCGCCTACGCCCAGGATTTCAATCCGGTGAACTATGACCCCGCGGCATGGGCCAGTCTGGCCAAGGAGGCAGGCATGCGCTACCTGATCATCACCGCGAAACACCACGACGGCTTCACCTTGTTTCCCACCGCGGTGAGCAAGTGGAATATCGTGGATGCCTCACCCTGGAAAAAAGACCTGATCGAGCCGCTGGCCACTGCCACCCGGGCGCAGGGCTTGAAATTCGGGCTCTATTATTCTCAGGCGCAGGACTGGAACAACCCGGGCGGGGCCAAGGCCGGATTCAAGGATGGCACCGGCTGGGACGATGCCCAAAAAGGCAGCTTTGACACCTACATCGACCAAATCGCCGTCCCGCAGGTGCGCGAAATCCTCACCCGCTATCAGCCGGATGTGCTGTGGTGGGACACCCCGCACCTGATGACCGCGGCCCGCGCCGCCAAGATCGCCGCCCTCCTGCCGCTCAAGCCCGGTATGATTCACAACAACCGCCTCGGCGGCGGATATCACGGCGACACCGAAACCCCCGAGCAGACCATCCCGGCCACCGGCTTTCCCGGCCGCGACTGGGAAACCTGCATGACCATGAACGACACCTGGGGCTTCAAAAGTAATGATGACCATTGGAAAACCCTCTCCACACTCATCACCAACTTGGTCGATATCGTCAGCAAGGGCGGCAACTATCTGCTCAACGTCGGCCCCACCGCAGCCGGCGATATCCCGCCCGAGTCGGTCCAACGGCTCAAGGAAGTCGGCGCGTGGATGAAGGTTAACGGCGAGTCGATTTATGGAACCCATGCCAGCCCGTTCAAAAAACTCCCCTGGGGCCGCTGCACGGTCAAAACCGCCGGCAATGACACGATCCTCTACCTGCACGTGCTCGCGTGGCCGCAGGATGGCCAACTCGCCGTGCCCGGTCTCGCCAATCCGGTGAAATCCGCCGTGCTCTTAGCCGGCGGGGCCAATCTCAACGTCGAAAAATCTGCCAACGGTCCGGTGGTGACCTTGCCCGCCGCGGCACCCGATGCGGTCTGCTCCACCATCAAACTCGTCATCCAGGGCAAACCCGAGGTAGTGGATCGGCCCGTCACCGCCGACCACGACGGGGTGATCCGCCTGCTGCCCGGTGACGCGCGTTGCGTGGGTGAGGCGGTGAACGTCCAAATTCATGGCAATGAATCCAGCATCGGCTTCTGGACCCAGCCCAAGGATTCGGTGTCGTGGGATCTGCGCGCCGAGAGCGACGGCAAATACCTCCTTCAGGTCGAAGCCTCCGCTACAGCCGACGGGTCGGTGCTGATGATCCAAGGCTTGGCCAAACTGGCCTACTCTGTCCCCAAGACCGCGGGCTATGATGCGTATCAATTGACCACAGTCGGGGAAGTCACCCTCACCAAGGGCACCCGCATCGCCTTGACCTTGCGGCCCGTGGCCGATGGCTGGCACCCCGTGAAGGTGCGCAAGGTCGAGCTGATCCCCCAACCCTGAGCACAAGACAACCGGTGGACGCCACGCCCGCCTTGACTCAGCGGCTTCACCAGCCATGTTTGCCCCCATGCAACGCACACTGCTCTGGACCGCCCTGACCGCAGTGGCGCTTTCCTTGACCTCCTGCGGCTTGCCCGGAGCGTTGGCCCGCTCGGCCGGCAATTTGACTAACAGCCTTGGCGGGTTGACTGGGCCGCTGACCGCCGCCGCCGCTGCGGGCGCGCTCTAGGCCACCGCTTCACGCACCGTCCGACTGCCGTCCGCCTCGATGGAGAACAGCCGCCACCAGGTGCCTGCAGGCAGCAGTTCGGGGAATTTATCGCCCCACTCGGCGACGATCAGCCCGCGGGCATCCAGATATTCGTCCCACCCCAGCGCGATGAGTTCCTGCGCGGTTTCCAACCGATAGAAATCCAAGTGAAATACCGGCACGCTGCCGCCGGGGTATTCATGCACCAGGCCAAAGGTCGGGCTGGTCACCTCTGCGGGCGATCCCAACCCGGCCACCAATCCTTTGGTCCAGTGGGTTTTGCCCGCCCCTAGCCCCCCGACGAGCGCAATCACCACGCCCGGTCCCACCCGTGCCGCCGTCGCCCGTCCTAACTCTTCCATCTCCTCGGGTGATTTCACACGGTGGTTCATCCGCCCATCGAAAAGCGCAAACCCGCCCCCTCGTCCATCACAAAAATTCAGTGACCGCCCGTCACGCAAGGCACCCGGCGGCAGCGCGCGGGCTTGAGCCCGCATCTCACCATGGACCAAGTAACGGCGCGCAGGCTTCAGACCGCCTCTACCGCCCCGAATCTCACTCTTCCTCGGTCTTGCGGCCGTGTTCGGCGACGATCTTGGGTTCCTGGTCGCGAGGCACATCCTCGTAGCGCTCGAAGCGCTCCTTGTGGCGACCGCGCCCCGCGGTGAGGGCGCGCAGCTGGCTGGAGTATTGATAGAGCTCGGCTTGCGGGACCTGGGCGACGACCACCTCGAAGCGCCCTTCGGATTCCATGCCGATGATGCGCCCGCGCCGGCCTGAGAGATCAGCGAGCACCGAGCCGACGGCGTCGGAGGGCACCTTGATGCGCAGTTCCATGACCGGCTCCAGCAGTCTGGGGTGGGCCATCAGGAACGCCTCGTTGAACGCCGCCTTGCCCGCGATCTGAAAGGCGATGTCCTTGGAGTCCACGGGATGCTGCTTGCCATCGTAAAAATCCACTTTGACGTCGGTGACCGGGAAGCCGCCGTAGGGGCCGACGCTGCAGGCGCTCTGGACGCCCTTTTCCACCGACGGCACGAACACGCGGTCCACGTTGCTGCCCACCAACGACTGGGTGAACACCACCCCGCTTTCCGCAGGCAGTGACTCGATGCGCATCCACACCTCGGCGAACTGGCCGGCACCCCCGGTTTGCTTCTTGTGGCGGTGCTTGGACTCGCCGTGCCCGGAGATCGTCGCCCGATAGGAAACCCGCGGCTCCACCAGTTCCACCTCCACATTGAAGCGGCGCTTCAATTCCTCGGCCATGATCTGGAGCTGCAGCTCGCCCTGGCCGGACACAATCGTCTGCCCGATCTCCGGATCAAAGTGATATTCGAACGTCGGGTCCTCCTCGCGCAGCGCCGATAGCCCCTCGCCCAGCTTGTTGAGGTCCGCGCGAGACTTGGCGACAAGCGCGCCACGGGTGTTAGGCGCTGGGAAATCCACCACCTCCAGGGTGACCTGGCGCGCCGCCGCGCACAGGGTGTCGCCGGCGCGCGTGGCGCGCAGTTTCACCACCGCACCGATGTCCCCGGCATGCAGCGCGGGCACCGGTTCCCGGCTCGCGCCATTGACCCGGTAGAGCTGGCCGATGCGCTCGGTTTCGCCGCGGTTGACGTTGATCAATTCCGAGCCGGAAACCACATCGCCGCTGTAAACCCGGAAAAACGACAGGTTGCCGACGTGGGTTTCGTGCATTGTCTTGAACACATAAGCCACGCTCGGACCGTCGTGGAGCGCCACGCTCACCACCGCGCCCGACGGGGATTTCGCCGCCACCGTGGCTCGGTCCAGCGGCGACGAGCCGAACTTCGCGATGAAATCCATCAGTCGGCAAACCCCGACGTTTTTCGCGCCGGAGACGGCGTATAACGGAATCACCAGGCCCTTCTGCACCGCCGCGTGCACGTGCGCCCGCAGGTCGTCCTCCGACAACGTGCCATCCTCAAAGAATTTTTCCAGCAACTCGTCCTCGGACTCCGCCACCATGTCGATCAGCTGCCGGTGGAGCTCGGTGACCCGGTCGCGCAGCGCCCCGTCGGCGGGCTTCTCCACATATTTCCCGCTGCCGTCAGCGGCGAAGGTGATCACCTCGGAGCGCATCACATCGAGCACCGAACTGAACCCGGGCCCCTCATCCACCGGCAGGGTCATCGGGAAGACCCGCGGACCGTAGTGATCGCGCGCCTCCTCGAGGATCTCCTCAAAGCGCGCGCGCTCCCGATCTAACATGTTGATCACCAGGAACCGCGGAATGCCATAATGCCCGGCCGCCGCCCACACCTCGTCGGCACCGGTTTCCACACCATGGACGCCACTGATAACGATCAGCGCGGAATCCGCCACCCGCAGCGCGCTCAACGGCTCGCTGATGAAATCGGGCGCGCCGGGACAGTCGATCATGTTGAGTTCCCGCCCTAACCATTCGGCGGTCATCACCGTGGCGTGAATCGACTGGTGGTGCTGCTTCTCATCGGGATGGAAATCCGAGACGGTGTTGCCCTGCTCGACGGCTCCGGCGCGGGTGAGCCTGCCGGCACACACCAGCATCGCCTCGCAGAGCAGGGTTTTGCCAGTCGTGGCGTGGCCGGTGAGCGCGAAGTTGCGGATGTCAGGTGCGCGGAAGTCTTTCATAAATCGATGCGGTTGGGTGGGTTGACGTAAAAAACACGGGATCACTTTAATCCGTTACTATTAGCACCCACTGACGCCTCCACGTCAATCACCGCGATTCACCCCGCAAATCCAGGCGGGGTTTTCGGCAAGATCCGCTGGGCTGTAGGCGTGCTGGTCACAGCACGACGTGGATCATACGGCCCGCCGAAAAACCACCCATCCGCGGTGATGCGCGGGGCCAGCCCCCACGCGTTCTGACCAACGCGCCTGCATGACGACCCTTGCACTGCGCGGCGCTCCGTGCGAGATAAAACCCATGCCCGTCTGCACCCGCTTTGCGCCCAGCCCCACCGGGCGCTTGCACCTCGGCCACGTGCTCGCGGCGCGCGTCGCCCATGCGCACGCCCGCCACGCCCCCGGCGGCCGGTTCCTGCTCCGCCACGAAGATATCGACGGACCGCGGGTGCGCGAGTCGTTCTATCAGGAGATCGAGGCCGAGCTGGGCTGGCTCGGGCTGGCCTGGGATGGCGCGCCGCTGCGCCAGACGACGCGCGCGGCGGCGCACGAGGCGGCGCTGGGCCGGCTGCGCGACGGCGGGTTGATCTATCCATGTTTTTGCACCCGCCAGGCGATCCGCCAGCAATGGGCCAACCTCGCCGCCGCGCCCCAGGGCCCGGACACCCCAGTCTACCCGGGCACCTGCCGCCGGCTCAGCCGCCGCGAGCAACAGACCCAACTCGCCGCGGGCATCCCCCACGCGTGGCGTCTGGACTCCCGCCTGGCCGCCTCCGCCACCGGTCCCCTCACCTTCCGCGACCTGCGCGGCGGCACCCTTGCGGCCAACCCTGACCTGCTTGGCGATGTGGTGCTCGCGCGCAAGGACATCGGCTGTGCCTATCACCTCGCGGTGGTCGTGGATGACGCGTTCCAAGACATCAGCCACGTCACGCGCGGCGAGGACCTGCTTCCCGCCACCCATGTCCAGCGCCTGCTGCAAGCCCTCCTTGGCCTGCCCGAACCGGTCTATCTGCACCACCCGCTGGTGTGTGACGCCCACGGCCAGCGCCTTGCCAAACGCAGCGACGCGCAGGCCATCGCCAGCTTGCGCGCCGCCGGCCTAACACCCGCCGAAGTGCTGGCCCGCACCGATCGCGAATTCCTGATCTGCCAGGGATTGTAGGGGCGTGGGTCACCACACGGGGGGGGGGGCACCACACTCTTGTGATGCGTGCCTGGGGGGCATTCCCCATGGAGGATCCTGTCGCACCACGACAGGTGTGTCATTACTCCGCGAGTTGGCTTGCCATGCCCGCCGAAAGTAGGTACGCGGGTTGCTGCACCACATCATGAACGTAATCCGAAAAATATTGGCATGGGTGGGCGTCCTGGCGGCTGGCTGGCTGGTTTCCACCAAGGTGCGCGCTGAGGCGAGTCCGCCTGATCCCGCCACGGTCCAGCGCTTCGAGGCAGGTTATCGTTACCCCCAGGCCGGCTGGACCGTGGTCCACATCGAGGGCAAACCCTACGAACGCGGGATGCAGCACGGCCGCCTGCTGGCGCCAGAGATCGCAGGATTCATTCTCCGACTGGCGTCCAATACCAAGCCAGAAGCGGCCGAGGAACTTTGGAAACTCAAGCGTTCATTCGTCAACGCGATGTTCACCCGCCGCTTCAACGAGGAACAGCTGCAGGAAATGCAGGGCATCGCCGATGGGGCGACGGTTGCCGGGGCACAATTCGCGGGCCACCCGGTGGATTTGCTCGACATCGTCGCCATCAACACCGCCACCGAAATGGAGTCCATCGACATCGCCATGTCGGCCACCCCAACGGGCATGGAGGGACTCCGGCCGACGGAAATCATGCCACCCCAAGTCCGCCCGGCCCACCGTCAGGGCGAGCATTGCGGCGCTTTTGTCGCCAACGGCGCGGCCACCCGCGACGGCAAGATCGTGTTGGGGCATATCACGACGGACGACCTGCTGCCGGCGTGTTATTTCAACATCTGGTTGGATCTCCAACCGGAATCCGGCCACCACTTTGCCATGCAAACCGTGCCCGGCGGCATTTTCAGCAGCATGGACTACTCGATCAGCGAGAGCGGCATCGTGATGGGTGAAACCAATATTTCGCAGACCACCTTTGACCCCGGCGGCACCCCGCTCGCCTCGCGGGTGCGACAGGCGGCCCAGTATGCCGAGAGCATCGACCAAGCCATCGAACTACTGACCCGCCATGAAAACGGGCTGGGGTCTGCGGAATGGATTCTGGCCGATCTCAAGCGCAATGAAACCGCCCTGCTGATCATGGGAACCCGCCAGAACAAAGTTTTGCGCAGCAGCCGCAATGAATGGCTCGCCGGGACCGAGGGGTTTTACTGGAGTTGCAACAACGCCAAGGATCGCGCGGTGCGCCTCGAAAGCGTGGCCTCGATGAAAGTCTCGACGACCGCCGTGGCGGCGGCCCTCGTCACCAAGCGCGACAGTTGGTGGCTGAGGTTCTATGAGGAGAACAAGGGCCACATCGACGCGGATGCCGCGCGCCTGGCACTGACCACCCCCGTGCTGACCACCTCGCACGCGGTGGATGGGGTATTCACCACCACCGAGATGGGTCTGCAATTGCAGAGTTGGGCGTGCTTCGGCCCGCCGACGGGCATCGTGCGCCTGCCGACGTTTTCGGACCGCCAGAAATTTCCGGATGTCCGGGCGTTGGTGGTCAACCCTTGGACGGTTCTGCATGCGCTGGCACCCGCCACTCCGGCCTCGCCGCCCGAGCAAGCCGCCGACCTGCATGATCCGGTGGACGGGGGATTTCCGGGGCAGGCAGAAGCTTCGAGTGAGCCACCGCACCCGCCGCTGTGGCATGGCACGCTGATCCCGGCGGGGGATCCGGACATCTGGCTGGCCAATGGCTTCGCCATCTATCGCGGGCTGGCCACCCGCGACAAATACCTGTCCACCAAAAACGCGGAATCCGGCGTGGACGAGCGCGGCATGGATGACCTGGCCACCGAGTTGTTCTATTACCGCAGCGTGTATGAACAAGGGGCGAGGAGCGGCACGGAACTGCCGCTCTCGAAGATCCAGACCAGTTATCGCAGCGAAGCCTGGAACCAGATCTCCCTAGGTAAGGGGGTATTGTTATTGCACAGCCTCAAAGGATTGGTCGGCGCGACCAAGTTCGAGGAATTGATGGAGGACTTCGGCCACGACAACGGCGGCAAGGAAGTCAGCTCCCGGCAGTTTCAGGAATTCATGGAGAAGGGCACAGGACGCAGTTGGGCCGCGTTCTTCGACGCTTGGCTCAATCAAACCGGGCTACCGATGCTGGAACTCGGCGGGATCGAGAGTCACCGTGAGGGCGCGCGCTGGCGCACCAAGGTTGGGCTGCGCCGCAACGCCACGGGCCCGCCGCTGGCCGTGTCCGTCACCGTGGCAACCGACGATGGAGAAGTCTCGGCGGCCGTCCCCCTGGAGAAACCGGAAGGATTCGCCGAGATCACCACCCCTCAGCCACCGCGGCGGGTGATCTTGGACAAATACCGCACCTCAGCGTGTGGCAACGGAGTGCCCTTCACCGCCTTGACCTTTGACAACGATCTGGAGAATACGCTGATTTTGTTTGGCACGCTCGACGAAATCGCAGCCAACCGGGAGGCGGCCCTGATGTTGCAACAGGCGCTGCGCCGCCGCGAACATAATATCACCGCCCCCGTCAAGGCCGACACCGAAGCGACTGAAGACGAGCTGCGCAATCATCATCTGGTGCTGCTGGGCCATCCCGGCAGCAATACGCTTGCCGCCCGCTTCCGCAATGACATCCCGGTGGCCTTCGGCCGCCATTCATTCTCAATCCGCGGCGTCCCATATGCCCATCCGGACACGTCGGTGCTGGTCGCCGCGACCAACCCGCTCAACCGCCGATTTTCACTCGTGCTATGCGCCGGGCTCGGCACCCGCGCGACGGTGGACCTGGTGCGCAAACTCGAGGAGGAAAACCTGTCCTACGCCCCGCTGGTCCTGCTGCCCGCAGGGCAAAAAGAGCACAATATGGTGCTCTGCCCGGCGGAGTTCTCCCGCAAGATCACACCCGCCACCAGCGGCAAGTCAGCGCCCGGCAACCTGGATTGATCCTAGCCAGAGCATGGAAACCCCAGATGGACGGGCACAGGTGAAAATGGTTGGGCTAGCCGTCTGGCCCAGGATGAGTTCTGAGCATTTCATGGATTGGGGAGATGCACTCAAATCGGACAGTAGTCAGGTAGAGCTTGGCCTGATTCGACGGTGTCACAGCCGCAGCTATTCGGATAGCCGGCTATTTGGGTATGGGTTGCGGGACATGTGAGGACCATCAATCCGACCCCTCTCTAGCAACCCTCTGGTGGCTCCCCCGGCGTGGATGCATAGGATCGCCACACGGATCATCGCTCATGACCCCATCCAGATCCCCCTTCAGAAACATGGCCTCCATGGAGCCGCTGCTGCAGTGGCGTTTGCGTGCCCCCAACGTGGACGTTGGCGGCCATGCGACCACGTCCTTCAGCGCGGTCGTCGGCTCACTCCCAGGCCGCGCTTGACCCTCGCGCCGCAAAAAATCACTCAACGCGGAGTTTGTCATTTGCCAATTCCCTCTCTAGTCTTCGCTCCGTGAGCGATTCCGATACCCATCCATTCAGCAGTCTCTTGTCCAGCTTCGCGCTCGGCCCATCGTGGGCACGCGCCACCGGCAGCACTCCCGACGCCAACTCCAAGCCCGCTTCCAAAGCCGGAGATCTCTCACCGCGCCGTGACGACCGCCGCTCCGACGACCGCCGCTCCGACGACCGCCGCTCCGACGACCGCCGTGGCAGCGGTTTGCGCGACCGCGATGGCGGTAACCGGCCCTTCCCTGCTCGCGGGCGCCATTTCGACGACCGCCGCGAAGCCCCGCCGCGCCATGAAGAAGCACCGCCCGCCGAGGGAGTGCAGGTGACGCTCATCCCTGACGCCCAAGCCATTCACCTGATCGGCAAAGAAATCCTTCATGTGGCACGGGTCTATGAGCTTTACGACGTCGCCAAAATCCTACTCGCCGAACGCGCCCGCTGCCGCGCGGTGTTCGATGCGCCGCTACCGCACCCGCCGATGCTGCGCGGCAAAATCGACGACTCATTGTTCCTGACCCGCGATGAAGCGCTCCGCCACCTCTGGCAGTCCGAGCTGCGCAACCAGTTCATCGAGGAGGAAACCCTCGAGGTCGACCCGCCCACCGGCAACTTCCAGTCGGTCGCCCGCTGCGGCATGTCCGGCGAGTGGCTCGGGCCACCGAATTTCCACGCCTATCAGATCAACCTGCGCCGCATCCACCGCGAGCGCTTCGCCCACCTGCCCTTCGCCGTCTATTCCTCCCGCGTCCGCACCGAACGCGGCGAGGAAGCCGTCAACGCCTGGCTTGAAACCACCAAACAAAAAACCCGCTGGCGGATCAAAGGTGACGCCGACGACGCCTGGCTCGACGACCGCGCGGACGCCCAGCGCGCGCTGGCCGCACGCTGCTTCGACCAGGCCTTTGCCGCCGTCCATACCACCGAGGTGTTGGCGTCCGTCGCTCCGGCCAACCTGTCAGCCGCGCTTCTCACCTCCCTGAAGCTCGCCGGCAACCACGCCCGCAACCATCCCGCAACCCTGATCCCTGCGGTGTGCCGCGCCGTGGAAGCCGAACACCTGCCGGTGTTCAAACGCCAGGGCAAGCTCCTCACCGGCCCGGCCCGCCCGCATCCGCTACCGCCTGGTGCCATCCTCGCCGAACGCCCCGGCATCATGGTCGCCTGGATCCGCGCCAATAAGCCCGCCAAACTCGAAGGCCTGTGGCGAGCCGTCTTGCCGGAAGGCAGCACCGCCCCACCGTCGGAATACGCCGCCGACCTGTTCTGGCTGCTCCATCAAGGCCACATCTTGCTCTTCACCGACGATACCCTGCATGTCCAGGAACCTCGCGAAGCCCAAGCACCCGATTCCAACGCCCAGCCCAAGGCCCCCAAAACCAAGAAAAAGCGCGCTAAAAAACCCCGCTCCGCCGACTCATCCCCCGCTGATGAAGCCCCAGCACACGAGGCCACACCCGAAATGGCGGAGCCCGACGTGTCCGCCGTGCCCGACGTGCCCGACGTGCCCGCCGTGTCAAACGTGTCCGCTGTGTCCGCCGTGCCCGCCGTGGCAAACGTGTCCGATGTGTCCGACGAACCAGTCCCGACCGCGGAAACGCCCGTGACCACCCCAGTCCAAGTGGCCCAAACCACGCCTGCCGTCACAGAGGATGACGAATTGTCGAAGATTCCATCACCCGGGGTTGACGTTCATCCCAGCCTATGATTGAAACCTCTCGACCTGCTTCTAGGAACGGTGGCTGAGTGGTCGAAAGCACTCCCTTGCTAAGGGAACGTAGTGGTAACGCTACCGAGGGTTCGAATCCCTCCCGTTCCGCCAGTCCGTGACGCTTCCTAGCGTCCTAGGCCGCCGCATGAGTGGCGAAGAGCACTCGCTCCTTGCCGCCGATGCCGCGCATCTTGCCATTGTCCTTCTCCGCCACAGAGGTGACTCACTTTTCGACCGCCACCGGCTGCACTTTTCGCCCGCGGTTTACACAATGAGGACTCGCCATTCACCTATCAGGACGATATTGATCTGGGGGAAATGGCCGTATTCTCTATCCGCCAAAGCTAACCATATTTTGGATCACTCCCGACAATAGACTCAATTCTACATTCCAAGAAAATACCTGAAAAAGGCGCAGCGTAACCCTCTATTGTCCCACCCCACAGGGTAGAAAATTGGAAATCCTGAAAGCAGAAAACTGAAATCACCTCCGACCTCTAAACTCTTTCAAATGGGCTTCATCTACCGCAAATCCGTCAATTCCGGGCCGTTCCGGGTCAACCTGAGCAAGTCCGGCGTCGGCTATTCGGTCGGCGGCAAGGGATTCCGCGTCGGCACGAGTGCCCGTGGTCGTCGCTACTCCGCCTTCAGCATCCCCGGCACGGGCGTCGGTTACCGGGGCAGCGGCTGTTTGGTTCTCATCGCTGCGATTCCTGCCTCGCTGGCATTCACTCACTGGATCGTTACCTCTCACTCATGAACCTCACCTGGAAACGCACCCTCCGCACGGCATCGTCCGAGCGCTTTCTGCCGTCGAGCTTGAACCGGTGATCATCCTCTCCGAGTCCTTCTCGTATCCCGACTCATCCCAATGTCCGCTCCTTACTCACCTCCATTCACGGT
>Ga0114958_10000662_pt1 | contig 29202 bp, 53 predicted proteins | sample C_130208_EF_Meta_FD_89577 | JGI IMG/M metagenome (GOLD analysis project Ga0114958, IMG submission 89577) | Freshwater microbial communities from Lake Croche, Canada to study carbon cycling - C_130208_EF_MetaG | ecosystem: Environmental > Aquatic > Freshwater > Lake | place: Lake Croche, Canada... | reverse complement strand
GCTGCCGGCGGTAATGAATGGGTCAAACCAAAATCTGCTTCTGCCGGCGACATGATGCAAGCAATCGATTGGTTGCTTAGTTATGAATGGGAAAGCAAAACTGAGATTGGTCAAATGTACATAAACGTTGCTGAATTTTTAGCGGGCGAAGTATTAAAAAAGTTCAAGCAACAATACGCAAAAGCAAACAATTGCAAAGTTAGTCAAGTAAAGTTTGTGGAGGCGTAATCATGGTTAAATTTAATCGAGTAAATGGTTGGACTTACAAAACAACTGATAATCAATTTCTTATTTATAACGGTGGACCTAACGAATGGTACTCAGCAGAAATTGATACGGAGTTGGTAGAAAAATTTGGCTACTGCTCAGTTGCAGTTTTGGAATCTAGCAAAGTATTTCATTACTCACTTCGTGAGGCTCAAAAATGGGTAAGAAGTTTTAACTATAAATTAGAGGAGGCTTGATTATGGATGAGGAATTGTTACCATCATTACAAGAATTGGCTGACTTAGCCAAGCAGTTAATTGAACTAACAAAGGGGGCAACGAATGGTTAAATTAAAACGTGTACAAGCCGGTATTTATAAATACCGACATTATTACGTAGAAAAGTTTTATCAATCGGTCAGACATGGCGGAACTGGAATTCCTTATTGGATGGTCGGATTTAATTCGTTTGACGGAAGCCATCACTTAGAGGATTTCCAATCACTTGCAGAAGTACGTGAGTATCTAACTAAAAAGGAGAGCGAATGAAAACGGGACACTTAACATGCGCTAAATGCCAATCAAGGGCAATAGTAGGTAGCGATTACAGATTTTATTGCTCAAATGACCAATGCCGATTACATGAACGGAATATAGATATTCCGACTTTGGAGTGGTTTAAGATTGAAGACGAAATGCTACATGGCAAATATTAATATAAATATGATTGAAGAGGATTTCGATAACCTCTGCCATACCTCAATGAAATGGGATCAAAGTTGGGAAAGACAAAAACGCAGGTTTGATCCGGAACCAATGTTTCACTGGAAGTATGCTTATTGGGCTGATACTTACGTAAACGTAATGTTTATGAGAGCCTTTTTAACGACACAAAATCAGGAAACGCAAACCGTATTTGATACGGCGATCAATTCGTACTTAGTGCTGACTAATTGGAGTTCAGCAAATTGGAGGGACTAAATGAGTACAGGTGAAAACGCAGTTGCGATTGAGGGAATCTCATTAGATTGCAACGAGTGCGGGGCGGAAATACTTGCTGAGATCAATTACGACGGGGCGGGGACTTACGAAACTCAATGTGGGAAATGCGGTAACAAGCAAGATTTTAAATACGAGGAAGATTAATTTTCTACTTCATCTTCATCTATATCGCTGAAATTAAATAGATCTATGCCTTGCGCTTTAGCGGTTGCGGTGGCTTGAATAAATGCGTTGGAAGCACGATTGGTTAAATCATGGAGAGCGTCCGGATGGTTGGCATCCGATTGCAGTTCTACCGACAAGTTATAAAGGGTAATTTTTATGGAGATCATGGACGTATTATCGCACGAAAAAAAAGATTACGAAATGCTAGGTTTTAAGGGTGTCGAGGGATACTCTTAATTAAACGATTACAAAAGTAATCAGAGAGAAGGCAAAGATGGGAAAGTTCGACCTTGACGCATACGAAACCGTTGCTGAACGTTTAGCACGTGCGCATGCACAATATCCGGAACTTCGAGTGATAACTGATTTAGTTCACGTCGAAAGATCGGCAGATGGCAAACCACTTCAATACATAGTTAGAGCGCAGATTTACATTAAAGATGTTTTAAAAGCGCAAGACTTTGCGGAAGAAGTAGTTGGTTCATCTCCAGTAAACCGCACGTCAGCATTGGAAAACTGTTGCACGTCTGCGATTGGAAGAGCGTTGGCTGATATGAATTTTGCCGGCGTTGATACTAAAAACAAACCGGTAAGACCATCACGTGAGGAAATGGAAAAAGTTGCTCGCCGTGAAAATGATGAATCCTATGAACGGATTAACAAAGTAGTTTACACACCGGAACAAATTGAGATGGCTACGGAAGCGATCGATCAAGTTCAGACAATTACTGATTTAACTGAATTAAAATTATTGTTTACCGGCGCACAAGAAGCGGGATTACTTCACGTACCGGTTGCTAATATCACTCTTAATTACGCTATCAATTTAAAAAAGAAACAACTTGAAGCATGAGTGAAGGACGAATCCTTGCTATCCACCATCAAATTTTTTTAGGCGAAATAGTTGCAGGAAACCTACAAAAAGAAATGGTGGATTTGCTAGAGGTTATGAATGTATCCGGAGTGAAATTTGCTACGGATGATACCCAAGTGATGGCAGATACATTTGGAGTTTACTCAATGGAGAAAGTCAAAAATAGATTGAAGGTGGTAAAAGATGATAACCCCACAAAAAATTGAAACTCGGTTATATGAATTATCGAAAGAAATTGACGATTCACATGCTGAATTAATTAAGGCTGAGGTTGGCTATTTTAAGATTAAGGCTCAATACGAAATCGAATTGGCAAAGGTCAGACTTAAATTTGCTCATTCGGATATGAAAATGACCGTAAGCCAAAGAGAAGATCAAGCGTTAATGGAATGTGCAAACCTTCACTTTGACCTAGCGGTGGCTGAGGCAACGGTACGTGCTGAGCGGGCTAATGCGGTACGTATCAAAACCCAAGTGGATATTGCTAGATCGATCGGTACGTCGGTGCGATCCAGCATGGAGGTTGTATGAGAAAGTGCGTAGTTTGTTTAATGAATCCGGTACGAACTTCACAAAGTTTACGTTGCGAAGAATGTAATGATGAATTTAAAGAGAGCGAATCGAGATGAAAAAAATAAAGGGGCTTTATGGATATTTACGAACTATTAAGTAAATCATTAGTTGCGGATGATCTGCAAAGAGATAGATCTCAGCAAGTAGAGATTGGTGCTTCAAGTATTGGTGGGTGTAAACGTCAAGCGTGGCACATAATTAATCAGACGCATAAAACTAATTTCCAAACTGAAACGTTATCGGCGATATTGGGTACGGCGATACATGCGCATATTGCTGAAGCGATTAAATACGCTGATCCATTCGGGGACAATTTTATAATTGAACAAGAAGTAAGAACCGACGATTTAAAAGGACACGTAGATCTTTACATTAAATCTGCTAAAAAAGTAGTTGATTGGAAAAGTACGACTTTAGAAAGTTTAAAGAAGTTTCCAAATGCGCAACAGAAAATGCAGATTAATCTTTACGGTTATCTTTTAAATGCGAATGGGTTTCCGGTTGAGCGGGTTGCGTTATGCGGAATTCCTAGAGATGGAAAGATGAGCGAGATTAAAGTATGGGAAAGTGAGTACGATCCTAAATTGGCGGAAAAGGGATTAGCGTGGTTAAAGGATATTAAAACTAGGGAACAAGCCCCTGATCCGGAAAAGACCCGTTATTACTGCCAATCGTATTGCTCTTATTTTGATCCAAGCGGGGAGGTCGGATGTCCAAGCAAATAGATTACGATCGTGCTTTATGCGCCGGTATGGATACCAACTTATTTTTTATGGATGAAGATAAGTTATACGAAAAAAAAACCAATACCTTAAAGGTAAGAAGCGTTTGCTTCCGGTGTCCGATTCAGCAAGAATGTATGGAGTACGGATTTAAGTATGAACGGTACGGAATGTTTGGGGGAGTTACCAGCGACGAAAGAGATCTGCTTCGTAAGCGTCAATGGAACAATCCTAAGATGGAAAGATTTTTAAAAGACTTGGCGACTTTGGGTAGATCGATCAATTCGATTTTGCCAATGACCGAAGTTAAATTTACGCCTATTGGGGGTAAGGGTGAGTAGTGAAGCGTTGGGACATGCGTGGCGATATAGCCCGCATAAAAACGCTACATTCTTAGCCCTTATTGCCATAGCGGATATAGTGAACGATCAAAACGATAACCAATTTTGGATGAGCCATAAACGATTGGCAGACAAAACCCGATTGGGTATATCCAGTATTAAAACCGCTTTGATTGAGTTAGAAAAGACCGGATGGTTATTTCGGGTATCTGAAGTATTTGGTGAAACCGTAAGGTATAGATTTATTTTTGATGATAAAAGAGCGGTAGTTTTTGATTCTAGGGTAGTCAATAATCAACTAGGGGGTAGTCAGAATTTGGCTAGGGGGTCGTCAAAATTTGGCTACAATACCAATATAACTAAAAATAACTATTCGTCGTCAAATTCTGAAAAAACTCCAACCCCACCTCCTTTCGACCATAAGGAAGAAGAAGAGAGGAGAGCGAGAGCAGTACCGCCTCCAAAATACGTAAGGGATCAGTTGCGTAAGTAATCTTTATGCCGTAACCTTACAATAACCGAAAGGATGTGTTAATGACCAGTACATTAGCCATGATCGACGTAAGTAAATTACAAGCGGGCGATCATCTAGTAATTAATAACCAACCGTTATTAGTTCGATATATGGAAAAAGATTCGCATGGATTTGATATTTACCTAAGTAATAATTCCGGAATTGAATCGACAACTTACGTGGGGGATGGCGAAAAAGTAATTATTACCAAATGATTTCTTTTTTTGTGGAGGGGAAACCCGTACCACAAGGATCTATGAAAGTAATCAATGGACATGTATTACACGCAAAAGGTTCGGAGTTGATCTATTGGAGATCAGCGATCGGATTGAAAGCGAAAGAGTTTATTAAGCAACCCTATACGGGAGCAATTAAAATTAAATTGGAATTCGGATTAATGATTCCAAAAACGATAAATCGGACATATCCGACTAAATACCCTGACCTCGATAAATTGATTAGAGCCGTTTTAGACGGTTTAACTGGCGTGGGGTATGTAGATGATAGCCAAGTGGTTGAAATCCTCGCTAGCAAGCGTTATGGGCGTTTAGGGGTATATGTAGAGATATCCGACATAGAGAAAAGTGGGGAAAATCAAAAAATTTTTTAAATTCTTATGGCGGGTACTTGAAAGCCTTACGTTTAGGCGTACTGTAAGTGCTGTAAACGAAAGGGGCAAAAATGAAATCCAGTAAAGCGTTAGTAAAGATTGTGGAGGCTGAATCCGGCTTTGAATTAGTCAAGGCTGAATTAACTGAAGCAAAAGTAAAAGCGTTTGTTAAGCGTTACCAAGAAATTCAAATTCCGGTGAAGGTGTACTGGGAAAAGGTTGCTTAATCCGATACTGTAAGGAATGAAAGGGGCAAAAATGAGACCAACAAGTAATCAGCAATTAGTTAAAAAGTTCATAGCGTTAATTCAAGAAACCGACGATCCGGTGCGCAAGCAAGCGATTTACGATTCAGCGTATGCTTACGCCGTGATCGCCGCACGGGACTTTGTTAAATTTCAACCTGACTTCTTTATGCGATTTATTCAAGATCAGACCGGTTTCACACCAGTAGTTCAATACGGATTTCGAGATGAGGTGATAGATGTATGAATCCTTAGACGAAATAAAAAAAGTAAACGAAGCGCACGGACATCACTTCTTTAGTAATACGTGGTACACGCAAATTGCTGATGAAACGATTTACGGCGGACGTTATTTTATTTCTAAAGAATCGCTTAATATTGGATCGGTAGTAGTACCGGAATCCTTTACGATAAGAGAAGTTTTAGAATCAGGTGCAATTAGTACGGTTGGATTGCCCGGAGATTATAAAACTTTGGAAGAAGCACAAAACAAACTCAAAGAGATGGGGGTAAAGTGATAGTAGCAATAATCGTAGGCTCATTGGTAATGGTGGCGATTGCTGACGCATTAATGGGTTTACAAGATTGGTTAAATCGTGAATAGAAAATTTAAACGTAAAGCGGAAAAGTTAGGCTTACCGCCAATCACGACAACCAAAAATATTAAGACCGGCGCACAAGCCGAGATGTATGTAGTGTGGACTGATCGTTATGTAGCCACATTATTTATTGTCGAATCCAACGGAGAAAGCAGAGATATTGTTTACGCAATTCCAGCGATTCAATTTATAGGGCATATAGCCAAATTAACAGACGAGGCATTTGTTAGACTTTGGGAGAATACAGATGGATCTGCTAAACGGTAAAAGGGACGGATTAACTTTTAATCCGGAGTTTGATTACGATCGATTAAATAAACAAGCACGTGCTGTCTATGACGTGATGAAGGATGGACAATGGCGGACGTTGCGACAAATAGCAGATGTTACTCACGCACCGGAAGCAAGCGTGTCCGCACGATTAAGAGATTTCAGAAAACCACGATTCGGCGCATTAACGGTAGAGCGCAAACGTGTAAACGCTGGACTTTGGTCGTATCGATTAATTCCGGATGGTTGCCTTTTATGATTAATGCCGACGATTGGGTAATGGCGGAAAGAATTGCTGAACGTAGGAATCAGAGCGTAGCCGAAGTATTGAAAGATTTTGAATCTTTCATGCAACAAGTAAAGTGTGAACCTAACTGCGAAAAGGAGTGTTGCCAAAATGAGAGTATGGACTAAAGAAACATTTGGATTGTATGTAATTGCCGGATGGTGTTGGACAAGATTTGGAATAGGCGTAGCGATTGATAATTATTCGCTTACTTTAGATCTAGGATTTTTATGGATAGCGATTGAAAAATGAATAAAAAATTAAGATTCAGAAACCCATTCTATTGGGCGGAATCAAAATTTACTTGGGTCACATGCGCTCGTTGCTCATCTGTTTACGAAATACACATAACTCATATACGGGCTATGAACTATTGCGTGGGGTGTAAATGAGCGAAATTAAAAAAATCTTAGATCAGCGACAAGAAGAGTACGGAGATCCGGAAACAAACTTTGAGCGGATTGGGATTATTTGGTCGGTGATTTTAAACGGTAAAGAGCCAATTCCTAGTTGGAAAGTTGCGTTGATGATGGACGCAGTTAAAACCGTAAGGCTAATCCGGAATCCAAACCATAAGGATTCATGGAATGACAAACTTGGTTATACAGAGATAGGAATAAAAATTGTGGACGATTCCCGCATAATTAGGTGTAACCAATGTGGCTCGCAACACATGGATTATTTTAAATGCGAAACTTGCCGTATAATTTCTGAACGAACTGCCGAAAGGAGAGATAATGAAAATCTCAAAAAAGCAGGTAAGACTATGATTATTAAAGGAAACGGGGAAATAGGTATCAGATAAAGAGATACCACCGCACCTTTTTAATAGTTGCAATAGCAATAGGGTTAGCGGTTGCCTCACCGGCGGAAGCGATAGCACCGATCGGGCATAAAAAAATTTTATTAGAGCGTAAACCGGAAGTGGCAATGGCTCATGCCAAAATCCAGTTAAGTAAATTTGGCTGGTCAGCAAATCAATGGGTCTGCTTAAAATCTTTATGGATGGCTGAAAGTAACTGGAGACCTGACGCTCAGAACAAGGAAGCCGTCAAATCCGGCGGTAAATGGTTAAAAGCGGGGGGAATTCCGCAGATCTTAGGGTTAGATCCAAAATTGCCAGTAGAGGTGCAAATCCAGCGTGGGCTGGCTTATATTGATCACCGCTACGGGTCGCCATGCCAAGCGTGGAAATTTCACCAAAACGCTGACTATTACTGAACTTGTAAACCTTACAAAAGCACGTACTGTTAGTGCTGAAAGGGGATACTATGGAAAAGCAAGAAATCGAAAAGCAAGAAAGATTGGCTTACCAAAAAAGAATGATGGAAAATCCTGCATTCTTAAAAATGTTGGAAGCCGAGGAACAGTTCGAAATGACTGCTGCTTTTGGTAGCGGGGTTGAAGTAGTTAATATCGTTACTGGTAAAAGATACATTACAAAGTAAAGGGGCAAAAATGAATAGTCAAAGAATAGCAAGAAATTCACAAATCAATCGTCAAGCGGGAGTTAAAAAATATCAGCAAGCATTGAAGAAACAAATCAATGTTGAAATGATGTTGGCTGAAATGGCTGAAGAAGCCAAAAAGCGTGGCTATCGTGAATGTAATGCCAAAGTTTTAATTGAACAAATTGGACACATGAACGTATTGGCAATCTCCGGCGGACGTGTTGAGATCAGAGAAACCGGAATTACTTTACCGGTGGGTATGGGTTATAGCGTGGAGATCGATTTAAATTTTATGGATCTTTACGACGTAAAGCGTGTTTATAAGCGTGCCGGTGAGCGTAAGGTTAAAGGTATTGCGGAGGAAGTTTACGCCGGTAATGTGGGAGAAATTGCTTACCAAGCAAGTTGCTTTGTAAATGTGAACTTCGGAAATCATATAGTTAGGAAATAAAAATGTTGCTGGTTTACCGGAAACGTGGACGAGTTCGCTTGTCTTTAGTTAAGGTAAACCAGTACAGTAAGACCGTAAGGAAATCGAAAGGGGCAAAAAATGGAAATGGTAGAAAATAAAGAAATCCAAGCCGGCGAAATTATTGTTGGCAGTTGGGGGTATGAAGCACGATACCCTGAGTTTTACAAAGTAATCAAAATTGTAAACGGATGGATTACTTTACAAAAACTAAAGAAAGTTCAAGTTGGCATGAGCGGTGATCCTTATGGTGGCGGTTGCAGATATATGTTTCCAGCCAACCAAGAAGAAGGAAAGCCATTCCGGAGAAAAATCGGAATGAATAGTCAGAGCCAAAATCAATATGTAAAAATCAATTCTTACGAATTCGCTAGAAAATGGAATGGCGAAATGGAAGAAGAATACAACTACCACTAAAAAAGGGGCGCAAATGAAATTAACAAAGCGAGGTAAACGAGTTCGAGCCGTTTTGATTGTGTTATGGATTCTCGTACTTTATTACTTGGTCAGCCACATTAATTGGGTGGGGGACGGATATTGTTGGGGAACAATCGAGAAATGCTACTTAGGGGAGGGGTAATGGTAAACAAAGGATATTTTGAGGGACTTTTATCTGAGGTAAACGAAACCGATTGGGTAAAAGTTGGATCAAAACATTACAAATACAAAACCGGAGTTCAGGTCAAATACAACCACAACAAATGGAAGTGGGAAGTAATTGGTGGCTCTAGGTGTGGCAAATTGTATGAGGTTAAATGGGTAGCCCAAATGGAGGCTATCAAGTAAATTTACTAGCACCTACTAGGGGGTGCTAGTATTAACGGCGGGTTTAAAATTGCCCCTTTCTACCCGCCTTCAGAACCCCGCCACTGTGTCCGGCGGGGTTTCTGCTATTCTGAGGTAATGGGGAAAAGATCAAAAAGCAAATCCGGTGGTGGTCGTAATGATGATCGACCAAGCGGTAAGGCATGGAAAAAAACAAAAGGGACAAACAAAATAACCGGTAAAACTATCGGTGGTTATTCTCCAGCAAAAATCGCTATTAGAGCGCAAAAAAGATCCGGCGATAGATGACCACGATTGTAGCAATTCAATATGCGGACAAAGTAGTTATGGGCGCAGATAGCCTGACTACGGGATCACGTAAATATAGCCATCCGGAAGTTCAAAAGATCACGGAAAGAAATAACTATTTAATTGGTGGTAGCGGGCTGGCTGAGGCTTGCGATATTGCTCAACATATTTGGAAACCACCTGCCCCGACGGTAACTGATAAAAAAGATCTTTATCACTTTATGATTTCTAAGGTAATTCCATCTTTAAAAAAATGCTTTAGAGAGAATCAATTTGATTGGGAAAAAGAAGATGGAGATAAAGAAACAAAGTTTAACTTTTTGATTTCAGTATGCGGGCAAGTGTTTGACGTGGACGATACTTTTTCGGTGATGTTGGATGAATCCGGTATTTATGGGGTAGGTCATGGATCACCACTTGCCGTAGGTGCGCTTCATGCAGGGGCTTCTATTGAATTGGCTTTAGATATTGCTGGCAGATTAGATCCTTATTCTGCGCCACCTTTTATCTATTTTGAACAAAGTAAACGTGGATAAAAAAATCGCCGAAGCGGTATTAAATAGGGCGGGAAATTATTGCGAGAAGTGTGGCAAGGTAGGCGAAGATTTTGCTCTTCATCATAGAAAATTAAAATCTAGAGGCGGTAAAGATTCGGTTGCTAACCTAATGGCAGTACATCATTCCTGCCATAATATGGGGACGGATTCAATTCACGCTAACCCTGCTTATGCTACAAAAATGGGATGGATGGTGCCAAGTTGGGCTGATCCGGCGGACTTTCCTATAACCCTTCCGGACGGAAATATAGTAAGATTTGACGAACAAGGGACGTTCAACAGAATCGAGTAGAAATGGCAAAAATAGAGGTAGTAGGAATAATTGGAAAAGATCCGGAAATTAAATTTTTTGATTCTTTTTCAATAACTAAATTCTCAGTAGCGGAAACTCCAAGAACATTAAAAGATGGTCAATGGATGGACGGCGAAACAATTTGGTGGAATGTATCGGTAGCCGGTAAAGAGGCTGAAGGTGCAGTAGATCATTTTAAAAAAGGGGATAAGGTTTTAGTTCAAGGTGAATATAAAGCCTCAACCTATGTAAGCAAATCAGATGGACAAACTAAAACATCAACTGAAATTCGTGCTAAAAGAATTGCGTTAATTCCTAAAGCAATAAAGAATCAAGTTAAAAAATCAGCACCAATGGAGGAGGATTTCGGATGGTAGAAAATGATTTAATTTCCACCAATGAAGTAATCGAAATACTAGGAATTAATCATAATAACCTTCATCAAATTAATTATCGTGGACAAATTAAATGGGTTAAAAAAGATGGTCGTAAGGTATTTTTTAACCGTGCGGACGTATTGGCTTACAAAGAAAAACGAAACAAGCGAGGCAAAAAGGCTTAATGAAATGTTTAGTCTGCTTACGTCGCAACGAAAAGGTAATTTGCTCTAGTTGCTTTAATCGTGGATTAGACGAAATACGACAAATGCCTGATTTGTACAACGCATTAGAGGATGAATTAATCCCGTCTAAAGGTTATGGTGAAAAAGTACAAATGACCAAAACCCCGCCGTTACCAATGCGGTTGGAAGTTTTGTACCTTCGGACAGGTGAAATAACAAAAGTAATGTATTGGCATGAAACGCAAATCCGGATGGATCAAAATCATTCAGCGATTACTTTTAGAGGGTCGGAATTAGATCGGATCAAGGGATCAAGCGAATACCTGACCGTACATTGGAACTGGATTAAAGATAATTACACGGAAACTGAAAAATTACTAAATGAAATCCATAAGGTATTTACTAGAATCCAAGCAGTTTTAGGTAATAGATCAGAGGAAATAGTTATAGGTACATGCCCTGCCCTAGATGAAGAAGGTCAGACTTGCGGGGCTAAATTAAAGATTAATCCGCATGTTTTAACTACATTTGGGGATATACGTTGCCAAGCATGTGCTACGGTATGGGAATCTACTAAATGGAGATTGTTAGGACAGGTAATTGAAAATTCACGTGGAGACCGCTGCCAAGATGTTCAAGGTGTCCAAGAAAACAATACAGAGATGGGCTCGTGAAGATTCTTTAAATAGTTCAACGTGGTTTTCAGTAGATCAACTCCAAAAATCTTACACAAAAAGGCACAAGAAAAAACCTCGTATCAATTTGACTATTTGACTAGATTGCGCCACTATTACTTATATTGGGCGACGCATACCTGAAGGCTTCTAGTATGGGAGTTTTTAGGTGGATCTATTAATTGAACCAAGTGTAAATGATATTGATACCGCATTAATTTATATGCGGGAATTATTAAAAGATCCAAAACTAACTCCTCGTAGGCGAATTTTAATTTTAAATGAAATCGATAATTTATTAGATGATCGATTAAAGACTTCCCACCTTAGTTAGTAGAACCTCGGTTATTAGCGTCCCCTAAAAAATCGTTGTAGGCTACCCATCAGCCACTCTCGCTAAGGTGGGGCTTAACCAAAGGGACAAGATGGATATATTAGAAACTGATGTTAATTTATTAAAAGAGTATCCAAACAATGCTCGACGTGGCGACGTTTCTGTTTTAGTTGAATCATTAAAAGTAAACGGACAATATCGTCCGATAGTGGTTCAGAAATCTACTAATTATGTTTTAGCGGGTAATCACCTATTGCGTGCTTCAAAGCAATTAGGATGGGAAAAAATTAACGCAGTTATTATTGATTGTGATGATGAAAAAGCGTTAAAAATAGTTTTAGCGGATAACCGGACGGCGGATCTAGGCGATTACAATGAGGATTTATTAAAAACATTATTAGAATCTTTAGATGATTTTAATGGTACGGGATATACGGAACAAGATCTTTTAGATTTAGAAAAATTATCCGGCGTTGAGCGTGAAGAGAAGCCGGAGATAGAGTTTAGCCTTGCGTTGCGTGAAGAAAATAATTACGTAATTTTAGCGTTTGATAATGCGTTAGATTGGCAAGCGGCAATAACAACGTTTGATTTAAAAACTGTTAAAGCGTGGGATTCAAGAAAAGGATTCTCACGAATGGGAATTGGCAGAGTAATTAACGGCGCAGAAATTGTACGGAAATTAAATGCTGATAGTTAGTCCATCATATAAAAGAGCGGACGACGTAAAGATTCGGGATTGGTTTTTTGATATTACGTTAGCCGTACATAGTTTTGAGGCTGAAGAATATAAAGAAAAACAAGGCGGGGACATAATAATTTTGCCCGATTCAACTCGTGGCAATATGGCGTTAGTTCGACAATTTATTTTAGATCAGGCTGGACCTGACGAATGGGTAGTTATGTTGGATGACGACGTAATTGAGGTTGGATACTTTGGTAAAGCGACAAACCAAGATAATTGGATGGCGTATGATCGGGATCAATTTTTAGAATTTTTAGAAAACTCATGTGCGCTCGCCGAAGAATTAGGTACAAATTTATGGGGAGTAAACGTATCGTCTGACCCAAGATTTTATAGAGAATATACGCCAATATCTTTCGGCTCTCCGGTACTTGGAACTTTTTGCGTACAAAAGAAAACTAAAGGAATCCAGTACGACGCTCGATTAGGATTAAAAGAAGATTACGACATATTTCTTCAGTACCTTAATAAATTCCATAAGGTATTAAGATTTAATAGATATTATTACAGAGCCGGACATTTAAACGTAAAAGGTGGATGTGGGGCATATAGGGTTATGGCTGAGGAAAAAAAACAAGCCGAGATCATGACTAAAAAATGGGGAAAAAGTGTTATTAAATGGGCGCCGGAAAGATCGACAAATCCGAGAGTAAACTCACCGATACCGGGCGTTTAATGGAAAACGTTGAAAATCCTGTTGAACCCGTTGAAAATTTAGTAGTTAAAGAATGGGAATTATTAGAAAAAGAGCGTAAAGTCGTTGATCTGCGACAAATGGGAATTACGTTTGAAGTAATAGCGAAAGAAGTTGGATACGCTTCACCATCCGGTGCTTATCACGCTTACGAAAGAGCGTTGGCGAGATATCCTAAAGAAACGATAGATCGTAAAAGAGAATTAGCAGAAGCCCGTATTGAACGTTTATTAGCGGGAGTATGGACGAAAGCATTACGTGGTGAAATACCTGCGCTTATGGCTTCGTTAAAGATACTTGAAAGGCAAGCAAAGTTATTGGGGTTGGACGCACCTCAAAAAACAGAAACCGATATAACGGTTTATGAAGGTGGGAGTGAAATAGATGAGCAAGTTAGACGATTTGCCTATCTCGTTGCCGAAGCAAGAAATCAAATTGACCCAAGCGGATTATCAAACGGGGTCGAGGCTATTTTGGGAAACGACGGCGAGAAAGAATCAGATACCGCCGGAATCGAATTGGCAAACGTGGTTGATCCTGTCGGGTCGAGGTTGGGGCAAGACACGGTGCGGGGCGGAATGGATAGTGTGGGAAGCGATACGCCAGCCACGAACACGTTGGGCGATAGTAGCGAGAACTTCGGCTGATATTCGAGATACCTGTTTTGAAGGTGAATCAGGTTTAATCTCTGTTTTAAAACGGTACGGAATATTTGACGAAAAAAGATATAACCGTACAAACTATTCTTATGTATTTCCTAACGGATCACGTATTAAAGGTTTTTCTGCTGAAGAGCCTGATCGTTTACGTGGACCTCAACATCATGGTGCTTGGTGTGATGAATTAGCGGCTTGGGACAAGCCGGAAGCATGGGATCAATTACAATTCGGTTTACGCTTGGGATCGTATCCTCGTACAGTAATCACCACAACGCCTAAACCGATTCCTTTATTAAAAAGCCTATTAAGTAGAGATACAACGCATACCACTCGTGGATCTACGTTTGAAAATAGAGATAACCTTGCGCCAAGTGCGTTGGTTGAATTACAACTTAGATACGCTGGTACTCGTTTAGGTCGCCAAGAATTAGATGGTGAAATTCTAGATGACGTGGACGGTGCGTTATGGTCTAGGGATATGATCGAAAGATCAAGAATCAGGGAAGAAGAATTACCTCCGCTTATTCGAATTGTGGTGGGTGTAGATCCGGCGGTAACCTCCGGTGAAAACTCAGATGAAACTGGAATAGTGGTAGCGGGTCTATCTCCGGATAACCAATTTTATGTATTACAAGATTTAACCTGCCGTACAACGCCTGAGAAATGGGCGCAGATTGCGGTGGGTGCTTATAATCAATGGAAAGCGGATCGAATAATTGCGGAAACCAATAATGGTGGCGATTTAGTAGAAATGCTATTACGCAACGTTAGCCCTAATATTCCAGTAAAGAAAGTAACCGCCTCACGTGGTAAACGTGTAAGAGCGGAACCAATATCTGCTTTATATGAGCAAGACAGAGTTCATCACGCTGGTACGTTTCCTAAGTTGGAAGATCAACTATGCGAATGGGTGCCGGATTCGGGATTATCTCCGGATCGATTGGACGCTATGGTGTGGGCGTTAGCGGAACTATCTGAAGGTAGTGCGGGAATTATGGGATTAGCATCTATGGCTATATTTTGCCCTAAGTGTAGATTTCCAGCGACTAAATCAACTGGGTTATGCCCTAGATGTGGGACGGCGATTAATTAAAGGAGAGAAATGCCAGCGGCAACTTACAACACTACGATCGATCAAGGTGCGGATTGGTACATCAATTTTAATTATCAAAATCCAAATGGTACGCCAGTAAATATAACTGGTTATACCGCCGCTCTTCAATTACGTACCAGCCCATTAGCCAAGACAACGGCGTTATCTTTAACAACTGGTAGCGGAATTACTATTACCGGATCGACGGGATTAATTGCGGTTCATGCGACCGCCGTTCAGACCGGTGGTATTACAAACGGAATGTATGTTTATGATTTAGAAATTACTTCAGGTGCGGGAGTAATAACTAGATTAATTCAGGGAAATATTAACGTAAGCGCTCAGGTAACTAGATGAGTGATGATGTAGTAGTCGTAAACGATACGGAAACGGTAGTAATAGTTCAACCTATTGTACCAACCGTAGTAGTTTCAGCGCCGGGACCGCAAGGAGCACAAGGTTTAACCGGTTCAGTTTTTTATACACATACACAAAATACTCCGAGTGCAACATGGACAATTAATCATAATTTAAACGGTTATCCAACAGCAGTAGTATTTGATTCAAGTAACTCACAATGCGAAGGCACGTTTAGTTATCCATCTAACAACCAAATGGTAATATCGTTTAGTAGCGCATTTAGCGGTATTGCTTACATAATTTAGGAGTAATAATGGCACGTAAGTTTTTAGTACCTATTGATTTAACTCAACAAGAGTTACAAAATGCGCGAATTCAAAATTTAGCAAGTGCGCCTTCATCTCCAGTAAGCGGACAAGTTTATTACAATACAACAACTAATGCTTTGTATATTTATAACGGTACGGCGTGGACGCAAGCGGGTGGAATTACTTACGGAACATTATCTGCTCGTCCGATAGCGAGTTCAGTATCGGCGGGAACTTTGTATTATGCGACCGACAATTATTTAATTTATTATTCAAATGGATCAACTTGGCAACAAACTAGCGCTTTTGGATCAATTACTGCTCAAACATCTTACGGTGCTTCAAGCGGTGATGGAACCTCAACTAATTACGCTCGTGCCGATCATACGCACGGTACGCCCTCATTAGGAACTTCAACACCAAATGCTATTAGCGGTGCGAGTAGTAATGCTGGTTCAGCAAGTGCTCCATCTAAAGAAGATCACGTACACGCTTTTACTCCAGCGCAAAATTTATCTATGGCGGGATATAAATTAACAAATCTAGGTACGCCAACATTAGATACTGACGCTTCAACTAAGGCTTATGTAGATTCTGTTGCTCAGGGGTTAAACATTCACGATTCAGTTAAAGCGGGTACGACTGCGAGCCTTGCTTCAATTACTGGCGGAACTGTAACCTATAACAATGGTTCAAGTGGTGTAGGTGCGACGCTTACATTACAAAACGCTCTTACTACATTAGATACTTCTTACACCGTAGTATCCGGAGATCGTTTATTAATTAAGAATGAAGCAACCCAAGCCAATAACGGTATTTATACAATAGACGCAACATTAAAGATTTTAACTCGTGCTACCGATTTTGATTCAACTGCTGAAATTGGTGGTGGCGATTTTGTTTTCGTTGTTGATGGAACAACTTTAGACAATACTGGTTGGGTATGTATTGATAAAGCGACGACCGTTGGTACAACTCCTATTATTTTTACTCAATTTTCCGGTCAAGGTACTTATACCGCAGGTAATGGTTTAACTCTTTCAAATAATCAATTTTCAGTAAATGCGGGAACGGGTATTACTACAAGCGGTGGTACTACGGCGATTGATACATCAGTAGTAGTCCGCAAATACGCAACTAGCATTGGTGATGGATCTAATACCTCTTACACCGTTACTCATAGTTTAAGTACAAGAGATGTAACCGTGACAGTTTACGATAACTCTAGTCCTTATGCTGAGGTAGTTTGCGACGTTCAACATACAAGCACATCAGCAATAACTCTGTTATTCTCTGTTGCGCCGACTTCAAATCAATACCGAGTAGTCGTTCAGGGATAGGATAAAAAATGGGTTTATTCGATCGTCTAGCAAAAGCGGTTGCTGATCAAATAGTTAAAGCGCCTAATCTTCCGGCTGGCTCTGTTGTTATGAGTGAATCGGATATGAAGAATCGTGCTGGAATTATGTATCAGCAATACGGAGCAAGCGAGCCGTTGCCACGTAATCCGATTATGCCGGGAATTCCATTCGGACCGGGTCAGCCATTAACGCCGGGTGCTATTAACCCTGTTGGTGCAAGCGGACGACCTGATCCACGTAGATACGAATACCAAGTTGCTCAAAACATTAATATCACGCCAACCAAGTTGGTGCCGTTTGATACGTTAAGAGCGAGCGCAGATCAAATTGATATTTTGCGTAGATGTATTGAAGTATTAAAAAATAAAATGGTTGGATTAGATTGGGATATTACTCTTTCTGAATCTGCCAGTGAAAAGATTGTTGCTGAATCCGGTGGAGATCACGTACGGGCTATGGCTAGAGCACGTGAGAAATTTACTGATGAGATTGGTCGCCTTCGTTCGTTTTGGGAAACTCCGGATCGTGCTAACGGATTAACTTTTTCTGATTGGTTAATGCTTGCCCTAGAGGAAATTTTAGTAATTGACGCTTGGACAGTATGGCCTCAAATGGCGGTTAATGGAGATCTTTACGGATTTCAAATATTAGACGGATCAACGATTAAACCATTATTGGATGATCGTGGTATGCGTCCTATGCCTCCTAACCCTGCTTTCCAGCAAATTCTTTATGGATTCCCACGTAGCGAATTTATGAGTACGAACGAAAACGAAAGCGCAGACGGCGAGTTTAGTTCAGACGAATTGGCTTACATGATTCGTAACCGTAGAACATTTACAGTATATGGTTACTCTCCAGTAGAGCGTTCGCTTCCATTAGCGGATTTATATTTACGTAGACAACAATGGTTACGCTCTGAATATACAGACGGCGTATTGCCTGAGATTATGTTTGAATCTGACGCTAACTTTGGTAATAGTCCGGAGTTATTGCGTGCGTACGAAAATATCTTTAATGATGATCTATCAGGTCAAACTGCTCAACGTATGCGTGCTAGATTCTTACCTGCTGGATTACATCCGGTTCAGTATGAGGGATACGGCGAAAGATTTAAAGACGTATTTGATAATTATTTGATTACATCTATTACCGGTCACTTTGGCGTGTTGCCTAGTGAAATTGGATTTATGCCAGCAAGCGGTTTAGGTGGAATAGCCGGTAAGAGTAGCGAAATGGAATCGGCGGAAATGATTGGCTTAATGCCACTTGCTAATTGGATTAGTAAAATGCTAACCAATCTTTCTTATACCTATCTAAATATGCCACGTGAATTAGAATTTAAATTAATGCCATCCCTACGTCAAGATACTTTAGAAAACGCTAACCGAGACGACATTCTGACTAGAGGTGGAAAGAAAACTATTAATGAGGCTAGATCTGAAATCGGTCTGCCTTTATTAGATACGCCTGAAGCCGATATGCCAATATTTGTAGCGGGTAACTCTGTTTATTTAATGACCCCTAACGGACTACAATTAGTGGACAACGGGATGGGTATGGATGGAAGTGCGCCGGATCAATCTCCGGAAAATCCTACAACTGATATTCCTAATACGCCTGAAGATTCAGACAACGGGGAATCTGATCCATTAGATCAAGAAGAATATCCAACTAAGTCTGCTAAAAAAGAATTACAAACTTTTTTAAAGTGGGCGAATAAAGGTGTCCGGAATCGACCATTCAATTTTGAAGCCGTTGAGCCAGTAGTAGGCGAGGCTTTAAATAGGTGCTTAGAGGATGGCGATATCGAAATGGCACGTACGCTTATATTCGCTTATTCTTCGTGAAAGTATGGCCAGCGAAACGAATTAAAGGTCGAATCGCTGCAAAAAATGCGGTAAAGATAAAAGGTGCATTAGCCACTACGGTTAATCCTCGCCAAGTAGTCCAAGCGTATTTAGATTCAAACCCATTAATTTCTGATAATGCGACAATGGATAACGTTTACGCTAGATCGTGGGCTATGGTGCATATTCAGCCTAAAACCGAAGCGTTAAAAAAAGCGGTTGAGCGTACGATCGTTGAAGGTTGGGTTACTGGTGAAAAAGCCGCTAACTCAATGATCCGGTCAGAAATTATTAAAAAAGGTTTAACGGTTCAAGAAATAGTTGATAATCCTTCGGTAGATGTATGGGCTGGTTGGGAGCCGGGCGACGAAATAAGTGCGGCATTATTAGAGCGTAAATACGGTTTAGATGTATTGCTAACTCAAAGTAATAAAACAATTAAAGATATTACTCGTACGCAATTAGATGAGATCGGTACGCAATTAGCCACCGGATTGCGTGAGGGTTTAACCATAGATGAGATGGCTAGTGCCGTTCGGGGCGTAGTCAATAATCCGGCGAAAGCATTAAGTATTGCTATGACCGAAGTATCTAGGGCGACCAATTACGGCGCACAAAATAGATACCGTGAAGCAAATATACAAAAGAATCAATGGTCAGGAATTGACCCATGCAACGTATGCGCTGAAAATGATGGGGTAATAGTTGGCGTAGGTGAGGTATTTCCATCTAATAATACGCAACCTCCTGCACATCCAAACTGTTTATGCACATTACTTCCAGTAATTGAAGCGGATACGGTTGAGGATTTAACTAGCGAGGTAGCACAACAAGCAAATGAAGCGTTTACTTTTGCTCGGGATCGTGAAGAAAAATTAACTGAGGAAATGATTGCAATCGGTAGGGTAACCGGTGGCGCATTAAAAGATTTAAGTTCTAGATTAAAACAACCTAAATCTATTGCTCGCAAAATCGGCAAAATGGTTAAAGATGGCGAATATGCGACGATTCAAGAAGCGAAAGAAGCGTTAGCAGATCTTAATCGTTATACTTTGCAATTTGAAGATAAAGTTTATGTAAATGGCGTTAAAAAAACGATAGATGAATTAACCGAGCGTGGTTATGGATTACGTATTAAAAACTATTGGGATCGTGCGGATTACAAAGGTATCAATATTGCTATTAAAGACGCTTCCAGTAAAGAGTTCGAATTACAACTTCATTCAGTAGGATCTTATAAAATTAAAGAAGAATTACACGTATTATATGAAAAATATCGTGCGAGTACTGATGATCGAGTTCGGTGGGAAACTTGGAGCAGAATGGTACGTATTGCGTCAAAAATTCCAATTAAAGATTTAGGTGATATTGAAGAACTAAAAAAGATAGGCGTGCTAAAGTACGAATACTTTAGGGATTCAAAGGGCAATATACGGGGGGCGTTGGGTAATGCGTTTATCAATGATAAGAAATTAAAGAAATGATCGAAAATAGATATTTTTATAAAATCGACGAAAATCAAGATATAAAGGTGATCTACCGATTGGTTATAGATAACCCTAAAAAAAAGATTACGGAACTGGTTTGGCTATACAATAAATGGCAGAAAACAGATTCCCTAGTAGGTCAAATAATGGGTGGGGAATTTGGCTTAGAGGAAGTAAGTAAAGAAGAAATACATAAGTTCACACCGTATGTGGATACGAGTGATTACCAATTATAAGTTAGGAAACTAAATGGCAACACAACACGTAAACGCCAGCACTTTTACAACTGCGTCAATAATATTAAAAGTGGACGCAGACGCAAGACCTTTAACACCTATTACCGTTTACAATGGTCACAGTGCCGCAATTTTTGTTGGTGATTCAAGTATTACTACATCAGGTGCGACTATTGGTAGAACTATTCCTGCTACATCTTCACAAACTTTTTACGTGAACCCAAATGATGTTATTTACGGAATATCAGCCGCCGCTTCAGCGACGGGTGCAATAGTTATTACTTACTCAGCATAAGGAGAACAAATGAACGATCTAACAAATGCTTACGCACGAATCGTTAAGCAAGAAAAACAAGAAGATGGAACTTTGCTTGTTTACGGAAAAGCAACAGACGATTCGCTAGATGTAGATCAGCAAATATGCGACGCTACTTGGCTAGATCGTGCTATGCCTGATTGGTTTAAATCCGGTGGAAACATTCGTGAACAACATTCAAATATTGCCGCAGGTGTGGCTAAAGAGTACGAACCAAAAGATGATGGACATTACATCACCGCATTAGTGGTTGATCCGGTAAGCGTTAAAAAAGTTGAAACCGGCGTATTAAAAGGATTCTCGATCGGTATTAAAGCGCCACGTGTAGTACGTGATACCAAAGCGGTAAACGGTCGAATCATAGATGGACAAATTGTTGAGGTTTCGCTAGTTGATAGACCGGCGAATCCAAATGCCAAGTTAATGCTTGCTAAATCAATAGATGGAGAAGCAACGTTGGTACAGGTCGAGGAAATGGTTACTAAAGGTAAAGCGCAAGCAATTATTGAAATTGCTCGCTCTGTTAATCCTTCAGTAGTTAAGTTCGATCAAAAATTATTTGAATCGGCGAGAAATGCGCTGGCTCAATTAATTATTTCTGAAGCGGGCGAAATGACTGATGAAGGAAGCGACGAATCAGTTTCACTCGACATATTACTAAACGCCGTAAAAGCCTTATTCGATTGGTATAACCACGAATCGGCAGAGGGAGAAACAATGGAACTAAATGCTAAATCTGCCGACGAAATGGTGGACGTCAAAACTGACGAAACAGACGAAATGAAAGCAGACGATACAACTGCAAGTTGCGATTGTGCCGGATGTAAAGAATGTAAGGACGCAGGCGGTTGCGATTCTAAAATGTGTAAGGGTCACAAATCTGCAAAAGATTCTGAACCTGACGCTGAAGATGACGCAATGAAAACTGCTGAATCTCATAAGTGCCTAGAGTGTGGTTGCAATATGCCAGCCGACGCTCATGGTCGAGATGATGTAACTACGGCGGAAATGGTTTCACCTGAAGAAACCCCTAAATCCGCAGAAAAGAATTCCTCAGTTGAATCAGAGGATAACCTGCTCAACGATCCTAAGATCGCCGAGATATTAGAAAAAGCCGTTAAGAGTGCTTCGGATTCTGTTCGCTCTGAAATCGATTCTTTTAAAACCGCATTAGAGGCGGGGGAGAAAAAAATCGCAGAACTAGAAACAGAACTAGCGGTGGCTGTTACTAAAGCGGTTGCTGGTGGACCTAAACGTTCAGTAGTAAAAGCAGGAAACAATGAAATCAAAAACGACTTGCTAAACAAATCGGCTTATTACAGTCGTAAATCTGCAAGCGCAACCGATCCGGAACTAGCAGAAGGTTACCGTAAGTTAGCAAAAGAATTTGCTAGCAAAGCAAGTAATTCATCACTAGACGCCGAATAACACTCACAAAGGAGATCTAACTATGGCATTAGAAATGCCTCGTGCTAAAGATCTATTTGGTGATACATCTTCACCAGTAGAATCAGCACAAAAAATGGAGGAGTTCAACGAGGTTTTATCTAAATCTCTTAGCACCTCAACAAACGTACCGGGTCAACCAGTACAAACTTCAGCAGTTGAAGTTATGGAACAATTAGTTGCTAACAAGTCACTAACTGCTGACGCAGTTTCTGCTCTTAATGGCGCACTACAATCACAACGTGCAGTAATGGGCGATATTGTAAAAGATATTACTCTTACCAGCCCGTTATCATCATCTTTTGCCGCCTTCGACCTTGAAGCACCTGCAAAACTTCTAACACCTCGCCCAACCCCACTACGTAACAGAATTCCACGTAAAAAGGGTGTCGGTACTTCTCACCGTGTAAAGCGTATTTTGGGTTACACCGGTACAGGAACAGGTGGAGTTGGAAACACATGGCCAGGAATCACCGAATCAAGTTATGCAACATTCGGTCAAATCAACTACGAGCGTGGAAAACTTATTTCTTACGCAGCAGACGATTTAGTACTGCCATACAACTCTTACTCACTATCTGATAGCGTTACATTTGACGCAAACTTCTCAGGTTTGGGTTACCAAGATCTACGTCAACTATCTTCAACATCAACTCTTTATGCAACAATGTTGATGGAAGAAAGAATGATGCTTATGGCTCGTGGTACTGCTTCAGGTTACTCAGGCGCATTATCTGCACCTACATTTACAAAGGCTTCACCAGTTGCCGCAACAGGTCAAACTGCTTTGGCTGCAAACACCTATTACATCAACGTAACTGCTGACGCTGGTATTTCCGGCTCAGGTTTCGGTGAGTCAATTCTAGGAACTGAAGTTTCTGAAACAGTTGCTTCAGGTGATGTACTTGCAGTTACAGTTTCAACTGCCGTTGCTGGCGCATTAGGTTACAACATTTATGTTGGTACAACCACAGGTGCGGCTAACCTAAAGTATCAAGGTACTTTAAAGGGAACTGGAACATTCTACATTCAAGGAACAGGTGGACAATCAACTGGTAACAATGCTGTTTACAGCACTGCCGGTGCGGCTGCTTCACGTGCTTCTGCTGATACCTCTGCTTACGCAACAGGTTATGACGGAATCCTTCCAACAGTTCTAGGTTCTAACTCAGGTTACAACAACTCAATCAATTCAACATTCTCAACAAGCAACCCGGGCGTTGAATTCCAAACTGTATTCGCATCTCTTTACAACTCAGTAAAGGGTGATCCGGATGAAGTTCTATTAAACGGTTCAGACCGTAAGCAACTATCTGACGCAATTAAGTCAGGTTCAACTGCTAACTACCGTCTAACAATTCAAGAACCGGGCAAGGATGGAATCACATACGGTTCTATCGTTACTGGTTTACAGAATGAAGTTACCGGTAAGGCAGTAGATATCGTTGTTCACCCATGGCTACCACAGGGTGTTGCACCGGTATTGTCTTACACACTACCAATTCCGGATACACAAGTTACAGATGTATGGGCGAACTTTATGGTTCAAGACTACATGGGCATTCAATGGCCAGTAACTCAATTCAGTTATGACTTCTCAACTTATTTCAGAGGAACATTCTTCTGCACCGCTCCAGCATGGAATGGCGCAGTTTCAGGAATTCAATCTGCATAGTTAAAAAATTAATGAGAGTGCGTTCATATAACGGGGCGCACTCTTATTAAACTAAGGAGGGTTTATGGGAAAGAAAATGATCGCACCGGATAAAGGTGTGAGACAAACAGATATTGGTGGAATTCGATATAACCCTAATCGACAGGGTGTGTATCAGGTGGACAATAGTCAACACGTAAAGGCTATGAAACGTGAGGGATTTATTGAAGCCTCGCTTATGGGTGCGACGGTTACAGGAAAAGGTTTTAATTGTAAAAACTGCGGTTTTGGATCGTGGTTTAAAAAATGCTCAAAATGCGGATCGGAGAATGAATAATGAGTTCGGCTATATCACCCATATACCAAACATTCTCAATCCCTTATTTGACTTTAACTGAGTATAAAAATGCGCCTACCGCTATTGATATTGATAATTTAGTATTTAATTCAAGTGATCCGGATGTCCAAGATAGCGAATTAGCAAACGTTATTGCTCGTGCTTCTTCATGGATCGATACTCACTGTAACCAAATTTTAGGTGCGACCTCAGAAACCGAACAACAACGAACACGTATTAAGGCTGATGGAACTATTCGATTCCACCCTAACAATTCGCCTATTATTGCTCTTACTGATATTTGGTACGGGTTTGATCCTACTAACCTATTACAAGCCAACGACCCATCTGTCTGCTGGTTAGAATCTCAACAAGTTATATTCCCTTACGCAACTTTGGGTACAAGTTACTCATCACAAGGACCATTAGGGCTAGGATTGCCATCTACGCCTCAATTAGAGGTATATTTGAAGTACACCTATCAAAACGGTTATCCAAACTCAACGATTGCTACGGCAACGGCTACAAGTTCAGTATTAACCGTAACTGACGCAACTGGGTTTCGTGCCGGCGTTCAATTAAAAATTTATGATGGAATGTATAGCGAAAACGTTACAATTAGTAGTTCATATACATTTGGATCTAAAACTGTTCAATTAGTTTCACCTTTACTTTATACCCACGTTTCCGGAACATCTATTAGTGCGCTTCCTCCAGCAATTAAAGAAGCCGCAATTTTGGTTACTACGGCTATGCTTAAAGAGCGTGGAGATAAGGCTATGGTTATGGCGGTTACATCTCAGCCAACCGTTGCGTTTCCTAATTCTCAAAACATGGGACAAGATATGGCTATGGCTATGGAACTATTAAAGCCTTACCGGAGAATCAGGTAATGAGCCGTGCTTCGGTTCGGCAACAAATTGCCACCTATTTACAAAACGGATTTATTACCGGTTTAAATCAATTATTTACTTCGTTTCCTAAGCGTATTAACTTTCAAGTGAATGCTATGCCGGGCGTGTTATCGAGAGCGGCAGTAGTAATATTTATTGAAAACGAAACCGAATCACGTATTGCTATTGGTGGCGCACATTCCGGTTGGAAACGTGTGGACTATGGAATTGTGTTACAGGTGTATCATCATTCATCACAAAGAACTGCTGAATTGGCTATGAATGATTTTGATACTTTAATTGACGCTATAAAAGATTATTTACGGGCTGATCATAACTTTGGGGATACGTCCGGAAATATTGTTTGGCAAGGTGCTGAACCTGCTATAAATACTAATTATGGCGAACCAGCAACAAGCGACGGTGGAGTAACTGAAACCCAAGCAATTATTAGATTTATCGTAACCGAAATGATCCAAGCATAGGAGATAAAATGGCAACCTTCCGATATGAGGGAACGGATGAAAGAACCTTTCCCACAATAGGAGTTACAGTAAAGCCGGGCGAAACATTCGAAGCCCCAACCGAGTTTTCGGCAAGTGGAGTAGTTTCTGCTTCCGATAGCAAAAAGCCTTCCGCACCTGCGGTAGTGCCAAACGCAAAAATCCAACCGTCTGATTCAGACAAAACCGCAGGAGAGTGAATAAATGAGCGTACAAAATTCCGTAAGAAGTTACCTCGGTATCGCTAAAGAAGTTACCAAAGGAACAGCAGTACAACCAACCGATTTCATCCCAGTATTGGCTTCATCTTTTAAGCCAGTAGATGTAATCGATCCTTTATACGATATGGGACTACGTGGCTCTATCGTAAATTCATATAACTACCTACAAGGTCGTACACGTTCAACCATTGATTTTGGTGGAGATGTGTTTGCCGACACAATCGGTTATGCCCTTACAGGTCTATTAGGAACAGATACCGTTACTGGTTCAACTGCGCCTTATAGCCACGCAATTACATTAAAGAATTCAGCAGTAGCGGGTGCGGACGCTCAACCAAGTTCGTTTACTCTTACTGATTTTTATGCCGCCGCAGTTCGTGCTTATGCGGGAGTTCAGATTCACGACTTTACTCTTAACTTCTCATCAGACGGATTATTGGCTTACACCGCAAAGGGAACAGGATGGCAATCAGCAACCGCTTCAACGCCAACTCCTTCATTCTCAGCCGTACTGCCAACTCAGGTATGGACAGGTACAGTATCAATCGGTGGATCTTCAGTATCTAACTCAATTAGCGGATCAATCACAATGACTCGTCCGGTAACACCTATTTACGGTATTTCAAATACTCAAAATCCTTATCAAGTTTTTGTTGGTGCGCTAACCACTAGCGGAAGCATTACTTTTGTAATGGAAGATAATACGGAATTAACTCGATTCCTATCTAATACTCAACCAGCAATCGTTTTGAACTGGACAACTGGAGCAGGTGCTACTCTTACACAAGTTCAAGCAACTTTGACTAAGGGTGCTTACGTAGTAACAAATATTGATCGTTCAACTGACTTTGTTCAGATTACTTGTGATATTAACGCACAAGCAAATACAACTGACGCTTCAACCGGTTATTCTTCGATCAAGTGGACGCTACAAAACGCAAAGGCTAGCGGTACATACGCCTAAAAATAGAAATCCGATAGGGTGTTGATTAGTCGCCCGCCTTCCCGACACGTCGCACCCTATCGGTCTTTTTGCTAGTATTGGAAGGCAACCATAGGAGGGTTCAAAATGAGTAAAGAAGTTAAGTTACCAAGCGGTAATACGGCAACAATTAGAGATGTAAAAACTTTAAAACATAAAGACCGTAAAAAAGTTTTATTATCTGTCGGTAATGATGATGTAGGTATTGCTACCGGCTTAAAAATTATTGATGGCATGTTGGCTATGTTGATTGAGGAATGGTCATTCGATCTAATTATTCCTAGCGTAAAAATTAATTCATTAGATGAGTTATCTATTGATGATTACGACGCTTTGGCTAAAGAGGCTGAAGAGGCTCAGAAACAACTGTTTCCTAGATTTGGATCAGATAGCGGAGATCAGAATAGCCCAAAAGACAATTAGACCGGTTAAAGTTTTTTATTAAAACCGGTACTCGTGCAGATAATTTAGATTATCCGGATGAGGAATTCTTTTACTATTTATGTGCGGAAAGATTTGGTTGGACGCCTACTCAGGTAGATGAACAACCAGCAATCTTACTTGAATGGTTATTAGGTATTTCTAAAACTGTTGAGGAAGCAAAGATAGAAATGAGTGAGCAACAAAATGGCAGGACTTAGCGGGTTTGACGATTTCACTAAAAAGATCGGTAAACTGTCTAACGACGCTCGCTCAAAACCAAAAGAAGCGGCATTAAAAATTGGTGCGGCAGTTGAACGTCAAGCAAAAATAAATGCTTCAACGGGTTCGCATAAAAGAGGAGAGCCTCACATACCGGGAACTGGACCGGGACCGAACCGAGTAACAAATCTTTTAAGAAACTCAATTACTTCATCCGGTCGCCCATTAGGTTTTGATAAATACCAAGTAGTAGTTGGACCAACTGCGCCTTACGCTAAAGATGTTGAATTTGGTGTTTATAGTTGGAAAAAGAAAAGCGACGGATCAAGTTTCTCGCCGGGAGAAGGTTATCCATATTTTAAACCGGCGGTAGATGGATTACGCAGGATGGGTGCTTACGACACAATATTAAAACAAGTATTTGAAGGAACTGGATTTCAACCTAAAAGATAGGAGGTAACTAATGGCTGGATCAAATTATTTTGAAGATTTAGTTTTTAAAGTTATCGCCGACACTAAAAGTGCGCAAGAAGGTTTAGTTCAGTTATCCGGAAAGATGCAAGAATTAAATAAGCACGCCGCTTCGTCAGCAACTGGAATGGAAAAGTTTGCTGGTAAAGCAAAGGTTGCCGCAGGTGTAGCAGTTGCCGCTTTTGCATTAGCCGCCACCGCTATTACGGCGTTTGCAGTTAAAGCAGTTCAAGCCGCCTCAGAACAACAATTAGCAATCACTAGATTAAATCTAACTTTAAAAAACGTAACCGGCGCAACTGATGAAGCCGCACAAGGGGTTCAGGATTACATAGTTAAATTAAGTTTAGCAACCGGCATTATGGACGATCAATTACGTCCGGCTATGGATCAGTTAGCACGTCAAACAAGAAACCTTGCAGATTCTCAAAAACTGCTTGCGCTCGCATTAGATATTTCAGCCGGTACGGGTGATGATGTATTAACAGTAGCAACCGCATTGGGATCTGCATATAACGGAAACTTTAGTCAATTACAAAGATTAAAAACTGGTTTATCTGAAACAACTATTCAAACTCAAGATTTTGGTAAAGCGACAACTGAGTTATCAGGTATCTTTAAAGGTCAAGCGGAAAAGCAAGCAGATACCTTTACTGGCAAAATGAATCGTTTAAGAGTTGCGTTAAAAAATACGCAAGAAGCAATCGGTACGGCTCTTATGCCAATATTTCAATACATGATTAACTTTATTAATCAACTTATATTACCCGTATTAGATAAATTTACTAAATACTTATTAGCCAACCCTAAAGCAGTTCAACAAATGGTTAATGCGCTTGCTAAGTTTATAAATGTAATGGTGGACGTAGTACAAATAGTTATAATAGTTACTGATGGATTAATTGGCTTACTTTCTATTATGGCAAGAGTGGTTCAGGGATTGGGATATATCTCCGGCAACGACGCTATGAAAGATTGGGGACGTAATACTGCTGAATCGTTAGATAAAGCGAGTGCGGTATTAAATGCGTTTGAAAAGAAACTAGCCAAATTTGACGCTACTAAATATGCGCAAGGAATTAAATTTGATTTAAAACTAGATACCGGTGGCGTAACTGGTAAAG
>Ga0114958_10000661_pt1 | contig 29205 bp, 22 predicted proteins | sample C_130208_EF_Meta_FD_89577 | JGI IMG/M metagenome (GOLD analysis project Ga0114958, IMG submission 89577) | Freshwater microbial communities from Lake Croche, Canada to study carbon cycling - C_130208_EF_MetaG | ecosystem: Environmental > Aquatic > Freshwater > Lake | place: Lake Croche, Canada... | reverse complement strand
GTTGGCAATAACGACACGATCTCCCGCGCAGAGGCGGCGGTATTTGTTACTCATAGTCAGTTTGTAGTAAAACCAGACTAAATGAATCCCCGCCTCTGCCAATCTAACTTTTATTCGCTAACAGTTTGAATCCGCCCCCCATGAGGACCCAGGCATGCACCTTCCAGCCGTGACTCGCGCAAACCTGTCCGAGTCGGTGCAGGAAAGCCTTCCGGTCATCATCGTTCTCGAAAATAATCTTCCCCCCGTCACCGCGTGCCATGACATGATAAATCGCACCGGGGTATTGGAATCTGGACGGTCTGGCCATCTACCTGTTTATCAGATACAGCGCCAGAGCGCAAGATCCGGTGAATCCGCGAGGACTGACCCTATTTACTCGGTGAATCCGCGAGGACTGACCCTATTCACTATTCACAGTTTCTAGCAGTAAGAGCGGGCTCAAGCCCGCGCTCCTTTGGCAGCAGCCCCCATTTCCCCGGCCACCGGTTCTTTCCGCGGCCTTCACCTCAAAAGCAATTTCTTAGCCGTGAGGATTCGCCCCGGAATTCACGAAGAGCCATTTTCCCTGAAGAGCGCTGCCTTTCATTGTCGTTGAAGGAGCCTACGCGTCAGTGCGCGGCGAGCCAGTTGGGGCCGGTGCCGTGTTCGACCTCGACGGGCACGTCGTTAGGCAGCGGTAGCGCGGTGGTCATGGCATCGAGGATTTGCGGCACGAGCTCGGCCTGTTCGTCGAGGGCGAGGTCGAAGACGAGTTCGTCATGCACCTGGAGCAGCATCTTCGATTGATACGGTTTTGCCCGCAGCAGCGCGTCGATGCGGATCATGGCGAGTTTGATCATGTCGGCGGCGGTGCCTTGGATGGGCATGTTGATGGCGGCGCGCTCGGCATTGCCGCGGAGGTTCTGGTTGGCGGAGTTGAGATCGGGGAAATACCGCCGCCGGCCTGATAGAGTCTCGACATAACCGGCCTCACGGGCCTCGGCGACGGTGCGTTCCATATACTCGCGGATGGCGGGATACTCGCGGAAGTAGGCGTCGATGGTGGCGGCGGCCTCGGCGCGCGGGATCGCCAGGCGCTGGGAAAGGCCAAAGGCGGAGATGCCGTAGATGATGCCGAAGTTGACCATCTTGGCGGTGCGGCGCATGTCGGCGGTCACGTCGGCCGGTTCGATCACAAACACCTTGGCGGCGGTGATGGTGTGGATATCCGCGTGGTTGCGGAACGCCTCAATCATGGTGGCGTCGTTGGCCAGCGCGGCCATGACCCGCAGCTCGATCTGCGAGTAGTCGCAGCTGAGGATCTGAAATTTCAAATTTGGGATTTCAGATTTCCTTGGCACGAAGGCCTTGCGGATCTGGCGGCCGGCGTCAGACCTCACGGGGATGTTCTGGAGGTTGGGATCCGACGAGGCGAGCCGGCCGGTGGCGGCCACCAGCTGATGGAAATGGGTGTGGATGCGGCCGGTTTCCTGGACCAGGTGGTTGGGCAGGGAGTCCAGATAGGTGGACTTGAGTTTGCTGGCCTCGCGCCAGGACAGGATCTCGGTGATGACGGGATGTTTGCCCTCGAGGGTGGCGAGGGTTTGCTCGTCGGTTTTGTATTGGCCGGTCTTGGTTTTCTTGGCCTTGTCCGCCAGCCCGAGGTGGTCAAACAGGATCTCGCCGAGTTGTTTGGGCGAGGCCAGGTTGAACGGCCGGCCGGCGTGGAGCTGGATGGAGCGCGCCAGCTCGTCGATCTGGATTTGCAATTCGTCGCCAATGGTGGCGAGGGCCGACGGATCAATGGCGATGCCTTCCATTTCCATTCGCACCAGCACCGGCAGCAGCGGGCCCTCGATGTCATGCAGGATTTTTTCCTGCCCGGAACTGGCTAACAACGGCCGGAGCTTGGCCGCGAGTTGCCAGGTCACGTCGGCGTCCTCGGCGGCGTATTCGGCCAGCTTGGCCAGCGGGATGGACGCCATGTCGAGTTCCTTGGAGGACTGGGTTTGTTCGGCAAAATCAAACAAGTCCGCCATCGGGCCGGGGGCATGGCTGTTAGAAACCGCCGCCACGTTGGCGATCTCGGCGAGTTTGACCGGCGAGTAGTTGAGCAGGATCTCCGCCAGGTAGTCCATCGAGTGCCGGCGCTCGGGCGTGACCAGGATGTCGGCGAGCATCGTGTCAAAAAACGGGCCGGCTACCCCGATGCCGTGGTGGTGCAGGATTGACAGGTCGAATTTCAGGTTGTGGCCGATCTTCTCGGCAGGTGAGGCGAGGATGGATTTGAGATCTGAAATTTGGGATTTCAAATCCACAATCGGCAGATACCACGCTTCATGGGCCCGCCACGAAAACGCGACGCCTAGCAGCCTGGCGGCGAAGCGGTCGAGCCCGGTGGTCTCGATGTCGAAGCAAAACGACGGTTGACGCGCCAGTTCGGCAAACAATTGCTGCTGGAGCGCCGGGGTGTCGGCGAGGTGATAGGTGTGAGCGACCTCCCGGATCGTGAGCAAGGATTCGGGTTGGGTGGGCGGGGCGGCGGGAGAATCAGCCGCTTGCGGCGCGACGCCGGCGCTCACCCCGAAGAGGCGCCTGCCGAGGCTGCGGAACTCGAATTCGTCGAACAAGGCCTTGATCGCGGCGTCATCGCGCGGCGAGAGCACGAGCTCCTCCCAAGTCACGTTCACCGGCACGTCGATGATGATGGTGGCGAGGTCCTTGGAGAGCCGCGCCTGATCGGCGTAGGTCTCGACCAATTCCTTTTGCCTGCCTTTGAGCTGCGCGCTGTGGGCAATGAGATTTTCCATCGAGCCGAACTCGGCGATGAGTTTCTGGGCGGTTTTAGGCCCGATGCCGGGGATGCCGGGGATGTTGTCCGAGACGTCACCCATCAACCCTAACAAGTCGATGATCTGTTGCGGCTCGGCCACGCCCCAGATTTCGGGCAGCCGCTCCAGGGTGATGATGTCATGGTCGTTGCCCTTGCGGCCGGGTTTCCACATCATCGTGCGCGCCGTGATCAATTGGGCGAAGTCCTTGTCGGGCGTGACCATGAACGATTCAAAACCCGCGGGTTCGGCCCGCTTGACCAGCGTGCCGATGAGGTCGTCGGCCTCGAACCCGTCGAGCTCCAACACCGGAATGTGGAACGCGCGGCACAGCCGCTTGACGTGCGGGATGGCGGCGGCGAGTTCCTCGGGCATTTCGTCGCGCTGCGCCTTGTAGGCCGGGAATTTGAGATGGCGTGGCGTGGGTGCCGAGGTGTCGAAGGCCACCCCGATATGGGTCGGGGTTTCTTTCTCGAGGATGGCGAGCAGCGTGTTGATGAAGCCATAGAGCGCGGACGTATTGACGCCTTTGGAGTTGCGAATCGGCGCCGCAATCAACGCGAAATGGGCGCGATAGACCAGGGCCATGCCGTCGAGCAGAAAGAGGCGGTTCATGGTGCGAGCATGGGCAGGCTGGGGCCGGGAAGCCAATCATTGTTTGCCCGTCCGGTGAGTGGGCGCATTTTCAGCAACGGGGTGTAGGTCCCGGCCTGGCAGGCGCCCATCGCCCGCTCTTGCTTACGCACCACATGAGTGTGGTGCCTCCATCGCCTGCCGAATCCGCTTCATCAGAAGCGCGCCATTGCCGTCTCGTCGCCCGGCGCGATCCCAAGCATCCGCATGATGTGGCGGGCTGCCACCTCGCCCATCGTCTGGCAATCCTCGAAGTCACGGGTGCCGTGGATGCGGTTGAGGTCCTTGGCCAGCGCCACGACATGCGGGTGGGGCGCGATGTCCTCGCGGCGCATGATGCCTAACAACGCGCGCAGGCGGTCGCTTTCGACCTTGGCGCGGTGGCCCATCTGCGAGTGCTCCTCGGCCACGTATTGGTCGATGCTCTTACGGTTGAGCACCTCAAAGGCGAGTTTGGTGATGGCGCGGTTCGACTTGAAACGATAGGCCAGATAGATGTGGCTATTGCCCTCGTAGGACTGCTGGTCGAAATCGATCGGACGCACCCGGTATTGCACCTCCTCGAAGTCCGGGGTGATGTCCACCACATAGTTGACGCTGCGCATGTCGCCTAACAGCCTCATAAACCCGCGTTCGTTGAACTTGGTGAATTCCTTGGCGATGCGCACCTTGTTGAGGCCGGGCTGGTGGAGGTAATCGCGCAGGAACACGTCCCCGGGGACGCCGGCGATGTGTTCCTCGATCAGGGTGTTGCCGTTGACCAGATAGTTGATGCGGTTGGGTGACAGGATGTGCTCGAGCTCCAGGCCGTAGATGCGAGAGGCGTCGGCGTGCTTGACGTAGAAATAATCCGAATTGTCGTTGAAGACATTGGTGATGCGGACACGGAACGGGCGGGAGTTGCCAAAATCCCCGAAGTCGATCCGGTCCACCACCAGGTGCTCGTGCTGCTCGTGGGAATCCCGGCCGAGTTTAAGCTCGGTATAGATCGCGGTGAGCCGCGGCCTGAGCTCCGCGAAAACCTCCGGCGCATACATCACCGTCAGCCACAGCGTCTCGCGCCCTTGCGGGTCCTCGTAGGGGATCGCCCCGGAGAACCGGCCCAAATCGTCGTAGATCCGCGGGATGTCGCGCTGACGGTCGAAGTGGTAGAGATACTGCCGCAGGGCCTGTGAGACAGGGTAACGGATTTTGCGCCGGGCGATCACAGCGGCGAGCGTAGGCGAGGAAAGCGCGGGATGCCAGCGCGAACCCGGCACGGGTCATCCTCAGCGCGCGAGGGCGACGAGCACGGCTTTTTGGGCGTGGAGGCGGTTTTCGGCTTGCTGGAAGATCGTGTCGGCGTGGAGTTCGAGGATTTCGGCGCTGATCTCCTTGCCGCGGTAGGCGGGCAGGCAGTGCAGCACGATGTGCCCGGGGGCGGCCTTCTCTAGCAGTCGGGTATTGACCTCGAAGCCGGCGAATTCGCGCTCCTTGTCTTTTTGGTCTTCCTGGCCCATCGACAGCCAGACATCGGTGTTGATGACGTGGGCCCCCTGAGTGGCGACCGCCGGCTCGGTGGTGACCGAGACGTTGGGCGCGCCCAGGGCGGTGAGAAAAGCGGCGGGCGGCAGGCAGGCGGCGGGCGAGGCGATGGCGAGCTCGAAGCCGAGGTGTTTGGCCGCCCACATCCACGAGCGGGTCATGTTGGAGAAGCCATCGCCGATGAAGGCGATCTTGCGGCCCTCCCAGCCGCCGAGTTTTTCCTCCACGGTGAGCAGGTCGGCCAAGATCTGGCAGGGATGTTCATCGTCGGTGAGGGCGTTGATGGTCGGGATGGCCGAGTAATGCGCGAACTCGACGACGTCCTGCTGGGCGAAGGTGCGGATGATCGCGCCGTGGACCATCCGGCCTAACACCCGGGCGGTGTCCTTGATGAGTTCGCCGCGGCCGAGCTGGATGTCGTTTTTGGACAAAAACATCGGAAATCCGCCGAGTTCGCGGATGCCGACCTCGAACGACACCCGGGTGCGCGTCGAGGACTTGGTGAAAATGAGAGCCCAGGTCTGGCCGGCGAGTTGCTGGCCATCGCGGCCGCGTTGGAGCTTGAGGTGCGCGGCAGATGCCAGCAGGTGGGTGATTTCCTTGGCGGTGAGTTGTTCGATGGAGAGTAGGTTGTGCATGAATTGAGGGGCTAGGGGCTAGGAAGAGGAAGAGATTAAGAGATGCGGCGCTCTAATGATTCAATCAAGCCATTGAGCATGCGGCCGACTTCTCCGCAGCGTTCGAGAAGGTTGTCATGGTCGGTTTCCAGCAAATAATGAAAACGCATTGCAAGCGTGAGTTGTGTTTCGACTTCGTTGAGAGAGCCGCGTGAGATGCAGAGGAAATGGATAAAATCAGGAGTGGTGCATCTGCCGTGTCCTTCAGCAATATTTGAAGGCACGGATACCATGGCGCGGTTCAGTTGTGCAGTTAGTCCAAAAAATTCGTTCTTTGGAAAGGTGAGGGTCGCATTGTGGACCTCCACGCAAAGGTCCATTGCCTTTTGCCATACGAGAAGGTCACGATAGTATGGAATGTGCATGGCTCAATGATTCTTACTCTTTTCTGACCCCTAGCCCCTAGCCCCTAGCCCCTCAAGGGTTTCGCGCAATATCGCCAGCGCCTCGTCGATCTCGGCAGCGGTGACGTTGAGCGGGGGCAGCAGGCGGATGGTGTTAGGGCCGGCGGGAACCAGCAGCAGGCCGCGCGCCATGAGCTCGGTGACGACGACGAGCGCCGGGGTTTTGCCCTCCGGGGTGAGGATGCGGTCAGGATCGAGGCCCACGCCCAGCAGCAGGCCATGGCCGCGGACTTCGGTGACGATGGGCAGCTTCCACGAGCGGATGGTTTCGCGGATGCGCACTTCCATCAGAATCGCGTGGGTGGCGAGTTCCTGCTCGCGGATTTCCTGCAGCACGGCCAGCGCTGCGGCGCACACCAGCGGGTTGCCGCCATAGGTCGAGCCGTGCGAACCGGGGCCCATCAACGAGGGCAGCGGCGTGCCCGCCGGGTCGATGGCGCGGTCGTTGAGCCAGAACGCGCCGATGGGCACGCCGCCGCCCATGCCCTTGGCCCACGAGATGCCGTCGGGGATGATTTCCGGGGCGATCATGCGCCAGGCCATGGCGTCGCCGCAGCGGCCGAAGCCCGTCTGCACCTCGTCGAGCAGCAATAACAGGTCGTGTTGTTTGCAGAGGTGGGCCACCGCGCGCAGAAACTCCGGGGTGGCGGTGTTTACGCCGCCCTCGCCCTGGATCGGCTCCAACAGAATCGCGGCGGTCTCCGGGCGGATGCCCGCCTCGAGTGCGGCGAGGTCGTTGTAGGGCAGGTAACGGAAGCCCGGCAGCAGCGGATCGAAGCCCTCCTGGATCTTGGCCTGGCCGGTGGCGGACATCGCACCGAGGGTGCGGCCGTGGAATGACTGGAGGAACGTGATGACTTCGAAACGCGGCGCGCCGTCGGCCTGCGGGCGCTTGTGGCCGAAGCGGCGGGCGGACTTGATCAAGCCGTCGTTGGCCTCGGCCCCGGAGTTGGAAAAGAACACCTTGCCCGGGATGCGCACGTGATGGGTGTTGATTTCCTGGGCCAGTTGCGCCTGCTGCGGAATCTGATAGAGATTGGACACATGGAGCAATGTCCCCGCTTGTTCGCGGATGGCGGCAACCACCCGCGGATGGCAGTGGCCGAGCGAGCACACGGCGATGCCGGTGCAGAAATCCAGATAGCTTTTGCCAGCATCATCCCACAGGCGGCAGCCCGCGCCGCGCACAGGGACCAGCGGGAAGCGGCCGTAAGTCGGCAGGACGTGTTGTTGGAAAGTTTCGGCGGTGGTCATCAGAAGGGCGGAGACTAGCGCCAATCGCGGCAATGGCAAAGCGAGAATGCGCGGCCAACACGGGGGCCGGCGGCTAGGGGCTAGGGAATCATCCACCCTTGATCGGCAAATGGGAAACCCCGAAAGGCAGGAAACATCACGAAAATCACAGGATTCGGGCGATTCATGCCGTCATCCATCAGGTGAGCAGGCAGACGGTCCCAACGCCCTGTTGTTGAGTGCCTTTTCGTGGGTTTCGTGGTTCTCATTCCAGAATTCAGGTTCACTTCTCTGTGCTGGCCGCTAGCCCCTGGACCCCGGCCCCTCAGGCATAATCCTCCGGTCGCGCGCTGAGATCGCGCAGCAGCCAGGAACTGAGGGCGAGTACCCCGGCGGTGACGGCGGCGAGCACGGCGAAGCCGGCGCGGTAGGAAACCGAGTCGAACAACCAGCCGGCGAGCAGCGGGCCGGCGGAGTTGGTGGCGATCATGCAAAATCCCAGCAAGGTGAAATGTCCGGCCCGGTGGTGCGGGCGTGGGATGTCGCAGGTCAGCGCATTCATCGCGCCGGAAAACCCGCTGCCCGCCACCGCCGCCACCCCGGCCGCGACAAACACGCTGGCGGTGCCCGGAACCCACGCTAACAGCAAAAACCCGCCCCCTGCCAGCAGCGTCCAGAGCAACATCGCCGGGCGCGCGCCCCAGAAGTCGGTGAGCCAACCGGCCGCCGGACTCAGGGCGAGGCGCCCGCCCGCCGCGCTCATGCCCAGCCAGGCGGCCATTTGTGCCTTGAATCCCAGCTCGCGGAAGGCAAACACGCTTGAAAACACCGCCAACTGGCCGAGCAACGGACTGATCAAACTCACCGCCAGCGCCACCTTCAAAAATTTCCGGTCGTGAAAAAATGCCCGCCACATCTCGCGGCCCCAGGGCGACGGCGAGTCCTCCACCGGGGTGGGCGGCTCGATGGCTAACAAAACCGCCGTGTCTGCCAGTTGGCACAGCAACCACGCCAGCACCAACAACGCGCCGTAGGCCTGCGGCTTGGGCAACACCACCAGCACCCAGGCCGCGATCCCGCCGGCACCCAACCCGAGCAAGCCACCCAGGCCCGCCGAAACCCCGGCCAGGCGCCCGCGCAGCCGCATCGGAATGCAGGCGGTGAAAAACTCCTGGTTGGGCAGCCCGCCAAAGCCTGCGGCGATTTGTCCCGCCAGCATCATCCAGACGATGAAGGCCACCATCGCCGCATTCCCGCCCACACCGCCCGCCCACACCGCCGCCCCCACCAAGCCGACGGGCAGCAGGTAGAGCGAGTCGGTCACAAACAGATAGATCTTCTTGTGGCGGAAGCGCCGGGTGATCCAGGGCGAAAGGAACATGCCCGGCAAGGTGGCGATCAAGACGCCCTGGACGATGCCGATCTGGGTGTTGGTGGCGCCGTAATGAACCAGCAGCGGTTGCAGCACGACGACCACCTCCGACCAGCCCATCGCAAACACCGAACCCATCCATACCAGACAGGCGAAATTGCGCCGCACCTCGCGCGGGCTCAAGGTCGGGTGGATCAAACGGGCGGCTTCCATGGGGTCGGGAATGGCATCCCGCGCGCAGAGCACTGGCATTTCCCCGCCACCATGCCGAGTCCAAATCGCGGCTTTTTGGACAAGTGGTGTTGCCGCGCTTGTCCGCTTGCGTGACCCGGCCGAGGCGCTAGGCTTGCCCCGTGACCCGCCCCGCGACCCCGCCTCCCCGACCGCCCGGCCATCTGCTAGTGGCGGCCGCCACGATCTGCGGGTTGTCGATGATCCTTGCCGTCGGTCTCGACTTGCTCGGCTTCCTCGACCACCTGAATGCGGGTGTCGCCCAGCTGGTTGCCCGGAATGGCTCGGCAAGCTTCCCGCGGCACCTGCCCAAATGGGGCATCTGGCTGGCCGCGGCGGTCTTCGCCTTCGGCCTGGCGAGCGCAATCCTGGGCAGCCCGGGCCCCGCCCGGCGGGTGATTTTGTGGTTCACTGCGATAGTGGTGGTGGCCGCCTGGGCGCCGGTGCTCAGCCTCGCCGCTCACGCACCCGACATCGCCGCGCCGTGGATCGCCACCTTGTGGTCGGGCGTTTGCGCCATGGTTTACTCCACCAATCACCGCATGGCCTGCGATGAAACCCCGCCCCCTTCCGATGACCCGCGCTGACTTCCCTGATCCTGTTAGAGCGCTCGTCGGCGAACTCAAACGCCTGCCGGGCATCGGCCCGCGCAGCGCCGAGCGCATCGCCGTCTGGCTCATGCAAAACCCCAAAGCCGACCCGTCGGCTCTGGCCGGGGCCTTGCAATGGGCCAAGGAATCCATCCGCCCGTGCCCGGTGTGCGGGTTTTTCGCCACCGAGGCCAGTTGCGGCATCTGCGACGACGCCACCCGCGATGACCAACTCCTCTGCGTCGTCGAACAAGCCACCGACGTCCTGCCGCTCGAACGCTCGGGCGCTTTCCGCGGCCGCTACCACTGCCTCGGCGGCAAACTCTCGCCGCTCGACCGAGTCTCGCCGGAGGACTTACGGATCCCGGCATTGCTGCGCCGCCTCGATGCCGCGCCTGCGCAAATCGAGGTGATTCTCGCGCTGGGCTCCGACGTCGAGGGCGAGGCGACCGCCAACTATCTGGCAGAACTGCTGCGCTCCAAACCCAACTGCCGGCTCACCCGCATCGCCCAAGGCCTGCCCGCCGGCGGCGGCTTGGAGCACGCCGACGAGCTCACCCTGCTGCGCGCCATGCAGGGCCGGCGTGAGGTGTTTTGAGGGGGTGCGTCCAAGGACCGGTGGATGCTCCAGACTCGCACTGAGCAGGCGCGGCGTAGTCACGCTGGGGCAATGCCGCCCGCACCATGGAGCGCCGACTTGAGTCGGCAAGTCTGGCCGACTGAAGTCGGCGCTCCGTAGCCAAGTGGCCAAGTGAGTCGGGTTCATGCGTGCTAACGAACGCCATGCGTCACGGGCGAGTCTGGAGACTCGCGGTCCAAGCGAAAGCGCTCACCTGCGGGCCAGCAGGTGCCGCAGCCGCAGGCGGTTGTAGCGCTGAGCGAGGATGCACGGCAGATTGGCGGCCACGGCGTAGGCGGTGATCACCCAATCGCCCCACCATGGATTCCACAAGAAAAACACCGGGGTGCAAGCCAGCGCGCACCAGTGGCAGAGTTCTCCCCGCCAGGTCTCGCGGATGAACCGCTGCAGGTAGTCGCGCCGGGTGCCGGCGAGCGTGCCCTTGGCAAAGCCGCCGCCAAACCACCGCGCGGCGTCGGGCAGCCGGTCTTTCCAGCGCTTGACGCCGAACCACCGCTGATAGAACCGCCCGCCCGCTTCCCAGGCCCGCGCCCGGGGCGGATGGAACCAGCCCACCGGCAAGCGCGTGAACCCCCAGGCCAGGCCCAGCTGGAGCAGCGGCCAGCCCGCGACGTTGAGCGCGACGATCCAGCCCGCCGGCAGTTCAAGCGGCATCGATTTCCCGGCCTTTCCAGCAAACTTTTTTGCCCGCGCGCATCGCGGAGCGGGCGAACACCCCGAAGAAAAAACCCAGCGGCAACGGATAGAGCAGCGCCGCATACCCGCGGAACGCCCCGACCCGGCGGCCAAAGACCCACACCTGCGCCGCGCATAACAGATAGGCGGCCCCCCACCACCGCGGCTCGTCCGCCAGCCACCAGCCGATGGGCGCGGCCATCAGGCCGGTCATCCACGCCACGCAGAGCCACAGCGTGGCGCGCGGCGTCTGGCCCGCGCCGGAGGCGAAGCCCTTGGTCCAGCCCGCCACCAAATCACCTAACCCACCGGGATACATCCGGAACGACAACGCCCCCTGGCCGGCCACGCTGCGCACCGCCGTCCCGCTTGCTAGAAAGCGCCCGGCCAGCCGGCAATTCTCCAGCACGCAGCCGCGCACCGCGGCGTGTCCGCCTGCCCGCTGGTAGCTCGTCTGGTCCACCAGCAGCATCTGGCCGAACAAGCCGTCCGGCACCGTGCCAAAGACCATGTTCAGGTTGAAGAACAACGACAGGTTCTCATACGGTTTTTGAATCGCATGCCAGGGCCCCACCGATAAGGCTCCACCAAGGTATCCACCGAGAATGCGCGCCAAGCCGCCGGGTTCAAACCAGGTGTCGGCATCCACAAAACACAGCAACTCACCCGTGGCGGCCTGAGCCCCTTGGTGACAGGCCCAGGTCTTGCCGCCCCACCCCGTAGGCAGCGGCTGCGACACGATCACCGTGGCGCACAAGTCCCGCGCAAGCGCCGCGGTGCCGTCGGTCGAAGCATCGTCCACCACCAGCACCTCAACCGGCCGCACCGACTGGGCGGCCAGCGAATCTAACAATCTTTTCAAATTGTGCGCCTCGTTGCGCGCGGGAATGATCACGCTGAGGCAGGAGCGGGCAACCGGCAACCGGCACGGCCCGCCCGGCCGCAGCCGGGCGGGCAGCACGAAGCCCGCCGCCCACAGCGCCAGCGTGACCCCCAGCAGGATCAGCATCGGTCCCAGGCGGTGATGTTTCTGGCCACATTCTGCCCGCACAGCACCACCATGGGCATGCCGCCGCCGGGGTTGACCGAGCCGCCGACGAAAAACAAGTTCGGATAGCGGGTGCTTTGTTTGGGTGCCTTGAAGGCCAGGTTCTTGAAGCGGTCGCTGACCACCCCGTAGATCGAGCCCTTGTGAGAATGGTATTGCTCGCGGATGTCCTGCGGCGTCCAGCAATGCTCGAAGACGATGTGGCGGCGCAAATCTTTCAATCCCATGCGCTCGAGCTTGTCGAGCACCCGCTCCTTCAAGGCCATGTAATCCTCGCGGGTCAGCGGATGCTCGTCATCGATGTGCGGGATGTGCGGCAGGATTTTCAGGCAGTCGCAGCCGGGCGGCGCGACCGTGGGATCGGTCTTGGAGGCGGCCACCAGATAGATCGTCGGGTCGGGCGGCAACCGGCGCTGGCGGAAGACGGTGTGGAAATGCGCGCGCGGGTCGCCGGAAAAAAAGAAGTTGTGATGGGCGAGCTGCGGGTATTGGCAGTCCAGGCCGAGTTCGAGCACCAGCCCGGAGCACGAGGGCTCCAGCCGGTCGAGGCTGCGCATGAACGCCTCGTCCTCCAGCAGCAGTTGTTCGTAAGCGGGAATCACCTCCATGTTAGAAACGATGATGTCGGCGGGATGGAACTCCCCGTTGGCCACGATCCCGGTCACCTGCTGGCCTTGCTTGCGCACCTCGGTGACCTCGCTGTTGAGGCAGACCGTGATGCCGAGCTCATCCATGAGCCGCTGAAGGCCCACGGCGATGTTATATAATCCTCCGTCCACATACCACAGGTCGTAACGGAACTGGATGGTGGCCATGCAGTTCATGAACGCCGGTGCCTGATAGGCCGACGACCCGACATACTTGATGAAGTAGTCGAAGATGTCGCGCATGTGACGGGTTTTGAGATGGCGCTTGACCCCGCCGTGCATGGTGCGCAACAAGTCGAACTTGAGGAAATTGCCCAACCCGTAAAAGCGCCGGAAGTCCTTGGCGGAGTCGAGGCCCTGCTCGAAATAGCCGGCGTTGACGAGGTCGTAGAGGTCGGCCGAATATTTCAGGAAGCGCTCCACATTGGCGGGGTCCTCGCCGACCTTGCGGGCCTCGGCGGCCATGAGATCGGGTTCCGGATAGAGGTCGACCACCTTGCCGTCCTGGAAAAAATTCCGCCAGTGCGGGCGCAGCGGGCGGATCGGGATGTAGTCGCCCATCTGTCTGCCCGAGCGCTCGAACAAGCGCGCGAAGATGTGCGGCAGGGTGAGGATGGAGGGGCCGAGGTCAAAGGTATAGCCTTGCGCCTGGAGCACGTTGAGCTTGCCGCCGATGCGGGCGTTTTTCTCGTGGATGGTGACGGCATACCCTTCCTGGGCCAGGGAAATGGCGGCGGATAGACCGCCCAGGCCGGACCCGATGACGATGATTTTTTTGGCACTCATGAGAGGGTGATCCTAATAGGGAAAATGGAATGGGTAGAGCGGCTTTTTAAGCCACGGATTACGCGGATTAGACACTGATTTCACTGAAAAGAACCCGATGAAATTAACGGTTAGGCCGCTCACCTTTTGAGGGAGCGATTCTTGAGTTGTCACTTATTACAAATCAGCACAATCAGTGAAATCAGTGGTTCGTTTTTCTAACTAGGGCTATTTTTCCGGCGTGACTCGGGCGAGGCCGGCCTGGGCGACTTGATCCGCCGGATGTGCGGCGAGAGCGCGGCGATAATACACGGCCGCCGCCGTGAGCGGACCCAGGGTTTCATAACAACGCCCGATGAATGTCAGGCAGCTGCCGTATCCCCAGCGCGGCTCAAAGCGCCTGGCCGGGCGCCTGGCTTCCGCAGCGAACAACTTCTCCGCCGCCAGCAGCGTGCCCAGCGCCTCGCGTCGCGCGGCCTCGTCCCCGGCGGTGTGGAACTGCCCTGTTCCTAACAGATACCGCACGCGCGGGTTGTCCGCGCCGAACTGCAGCGCCAGCTTCTGATGTTGTGCCACCGCCGGCCCGAAGCGCAGGGCCCGCAGCAGGCTGCCATCGATCTTCATGCCAAACAGCGTGCCTAACAATGCGTGGCTCTCGGCATCCTGGCCGTCGAGTTTGACGGCGGTTTCCAGCGCCGCGAGCGCCCCGTCCATGGCGGCGGCCTTGGTGTTAGCCTCGGCCGCAGCCTGGCTGCGCAGTTCCAGCAGGCGGTGAAACCGCGCCGCGCCCAGCCAATAGAAATTCACGCTGGAGTCGGGAACCAGGGTGCCGGCCCGCTGGAACAGATCCGCCGCGGCTGAGAAGCGTCCGGCGTCCCACGCTTGATAGGCGGCGGTGAACTCGACGATGCCCGCGGCGGTCAGGCGGTCGGCGGCGTCATCGGCCCGCAGACACGAGGCAAGAACCAACGTCAGCAGTGGCAGTTTGAAAATCATCGCTTGACCTGACCGTATGCCGGCGCATCCATGGTGAAAAGAGAATTATGGATTTCGCTCCCCTGATCGCCAGCCAACGGGCATACTTTCATTCCGGTGCGACGCGCTCGCAGGAGTTTCGCCGCGCGCAACTCTGCGGATTGCTCGCCGCGCTGGGGGAGCATGAGTCCGCCTTGCTCGGCGCGCTGCGGGCGGATTTGCGCAAATCCGCGCACGAGGCCTACGCCTCGGAGATCGGCCTCGTGCTTGGCGAAATCCGTTATGCGCTGCGCCACCTGGCGGGTTGGATGAAACCCGAACGCCGCCGCGCGCCGTTATTGGCGTGGCCCGCCCGCGGGTGGATCCAGCCCGATCCCTGCGGCGTGGCGCTGATCATCGGGGCTTGGAACTATCCGTTCCAATTGATGCTGGCACCTTTGGTCGGGGCTATCGCCGCCGGCAACTGCGCCGTGCTCAAGCCGTCCGAGTTCGCCCCCCACACCGCTGCAGCGCTCGGGCGCATCATCGGAGCCGTTTTCCCGCCGCACTACATCGCGCTCGTCCAAGGCGAGCAGGCGGCCGCCGAAGCGTTGTTGTTAGGGAAATTCGACCACGTGTTTTTCACCGGCAGCAGCCACACCGGCCGCGCCGTCATGAGCGCCGCCGCCCGCCATCTCACACCCGTCACCCTCGAGCTCGGCGGCAAATCGCCCTGCATCGTCGCGGCCGATGCGCCGCTGGACGTCACCGCGCGCCGGATTGTCTGGGGGAAATTCATGAATGCCGGCCAAACCTGCGTCGCGCCCGACTTCGTGCTGGTGGATCGCCGCGTGTCCGGAGCCCTGGTGGAAGCCATGCAATCCGCCCTGCGCGACTTCCATGGCACCAATGCCCAGGAGAGTCCGGACTATGGCCGCATCGTCAACCGCAGGCATTTTGACCGATTGACGCGTTACCTCGGCGATGGCCGCATCGCTTGCGGCGGGCGGCAGGACGCCGCCGACCTCTACCTGGAACCGACCATTCTAACTGACGTGGCGTGGGACGCGCCGGTGATGCGGGAGGAGATCTTCGGCCCGATCCTGCCGGTCCTGGAGTTTTCGGAGCACGACGAGGTGCTCGCCCGGCTGCGCGAGCGTCCGGTGCCGCTGGCTCTCTATCTTTTCACGAACGACCGCGCCACCCAGCAGCGGGTGCTCGCGGGGACCCGCTCCGGGGGCGTGTGCCTCAATGACACGATCACTCATATCCTGGGCAAGGATCTGCCCTTCGGCGGTTGCGGCGAGAGCGGCATGGGGGCCTACCACGGGCGGGCGGGCTTTGAATGTTTCACCCACCGCCGTTCGGTGTTGCGCCGGTCATTGGCCCTGGATTCGTCGGTCCGCTACCCGCCCTCGCGCGTCACGCTGCCGGTGTGGAAACGCATCTTGCGCTGCCTGGGTACAGGCTGAGCTTGCCAAAGGCAGGGTCCGGCCGCCACCATCCCCGCATGTCCAAAAGCGTCATCGTTGTGGGTGCCGGTCCCGGCGGCTTGGCAACCGCCATGTTATTGGCCAAGGAGGGGATGGATGTCACCGTCTTGGAAAAACAACCGCGGGTGGGCGGGCGCACCTCGGTGATCGAAGCCGACGGCTTCCGCTTCGACCTCGGACCGACATTTTTCCTCTATCCACAAATCCTCAGCGAGATTTTTGCGACCTGCGGGCGCGACCTCCACCAGGAAGTGCCGATGCACAAGCTCGACCCGCAATACCGGCTGGTCTTTGGCGAGGGAGGCGAACTCAATTGCACGTCCGATATCGAGCGCATGGTCGCAGAGATCGCCAAACTCTCGCCGCAGGACGCCCCGCAGTTCCGCCGCTTCATAGCGGACAACCGGGTGAAACTCGAAAAATTCTCGCCGTGCCTGCAGTCGCCGTTCTCCAGCTGGACCGACCTGCTGCAAGCGCGCTTGCTGGCGGTGCTGCCCTATCTGAAACCGTGGAAATCACTCCACTCCGAAATGGCCAGCTACTTCCGCGACCCGCGGCTGCAACTGGCGTTCACGTTTCAAGCCAAATACCTGGGCATGTCGCCCTTCCAGTGCCCGAGCCTGTTCTCGATCCTGTCATTCCTGGAATACGAGCACGGCATCTGGCATCCCACCGGCGGCTGCAACTCCCTGATGCGCGGGATGGCCCGCGTGGCCACCGAACTCGGTGCCAAGATCCACCTCAGCCAGCCGGTGGAGGAAATCCTGTTTGACGGTCGCCGCGCCGTGGGCGTGCGCACCGCCAACGGCGAAGTCCGCGCCGACGCGGTGGTGGTCAATGCCGACTTCGGCCACGCCATGACCACCCTGGTGCCTAACCGACTGCGCCGCCGCTGGCAGGATGCGACCATTGCGCGCAAGAAATTCTCCTGCTCCACGTTCATGCTTTACCTCGGCATCGAGGGCAGCTGCGAGCAACTCGCCCACCACAACATCTACGTCGCGCGCAATTACCGCCAGAACCTCAACGAGATCGAGAACCTGCACGTCCTCAGCCAGGACCCCTCGTTCTACGTCGAGAATCCCAGCCGCACCGACCCGACCATGGCGCCTGACGGCCACAGCGCGCTCTATGTGTTGGTTCCGGTCAGTCATCAGCACCCGAACATCGACTGGAAGCATGAGCGCGCCTCCTACCGCCAGCTCGCCCTCAACCAGCTTGCCAAGCTCGGAGTGACCGACATCGAAAGCCGCATCCGTTTCGAGCGGGTGGTGACGCCCGCGGATTGGGAAAGCCAAATGGGCATTTACCGCGGCGCGACCTTCAACCTGGCGCACAACCTGGGCCAGATGCTCCACCTGCGCCCGAACAACCGTTTCGAGGAATTCGACCGGATGTATCTGGTGGGCGGGGGCACCCATCCGGGCAGCGGCCTGCCCGTGATCTTCGAATCCGCCCGCATCAGCAGCCAGCTGCTGCTAGACGACTTACAGTAGATCTTGAGGACCCTTACGCCCGCGGGTGGGCGGCATCGTAGGCTTGCTTGAGCCGCTCCTTGGTGACGTGGGTGTAGATCTGGGTGGTGGAGAGCGACGCGTGCCCTAACAACGTCTGCACGCTGCGCAGGTCGGCGCCGGCGTCCAGCAGGTGGGTGGCGAAGCTGTGGCGCAGCTTGTGCGGGCTGACGGCAAACGGGATGCTGCTGAATTTGATATACTTCTTGAGCAACTGGTCGACCGCCTGCTGGGTGATGCGGGTGCGCAGCTTGCTCAGAAACAACGGCCCGGAGGTCACCACCGCCGCCTGCCGGTAGCGCTGGATCGCGCTCACCGCCGGCCCTCCCACCGGCACGATGCGCTCTTTCGACCCCTTGCCCATGACCCGCACCGTGTCGCCGAGGAAATCCACGTCGCGCACATCGAGCGCCAGCAACTCGGAGATGCGCAACCCGCACGAGTAAAACAACTCGAGGATCGCCGCATCGCGCAACCCCAGCCAGGCCGGCGCCTTCTTGTCGAATGGGAAGCGCAGCGGCAGCCCTAACAACTCGTCGATCTGCGCGACGCTGAGCACCACCGGCAAGCCGCGCTCGGGCTTGGGCAGTTGGACTTCCGCCACCGGACTGCGGGCCAGCCCATGGCGCAGCACCAGAAACTTGTAAAACGAGCGCAGCGCCGCAAACCGCAACCGGATCGTCGCGCGCTTGAGATCGCGCTTCATCAGCGCGAACAAGTAGTCGCGGAAATCATCCGCCGCCGCCGCGCGCCAACCCGCAAACAGGTTACCGCGCCACGCCCGGTAAGCCGCCAGCGCGTCCTGATAGTTCGCCAGCGTCCGCGGCGATGCGCTCCGCTCGGTGCCCATGAAGGCGAAAAACGCGCACTCGTCCAAGTCGGTCATCGGCTGGCAGATTACCCGCCGCGCGGCCCGATACCAGTGTATAACGTGCAGGCGGGCTGACTTTACGGTTTCCGTCGGCGGGCGACGGCGTTAGACTGCGGCGTGACCACGGATGGACGAGATTGGTTGGTGGCGGCACCGGAGCGCTGGGACGAGGCGTGTTTCGCCGTGCCGGCGGTGCGCGCCTTGCTGGCGTCGGGCATGTCCGTGGGTGTGCTGTGCCGGGAACCCCAACGGGAATTGTGGCGGAGCGTAGCGGGTGTGGAGGTGGTGACCATTCCAATCCAGACCACCGCCAAACTGGCGGCCGCAATCCTCCGCGGACGCTGGCAGGCGGCCCTCGTGTGGGAGCCCGGCCTCGCCGCGCAGGCGGCGCATCTCGCCGCCGTGCCGCGCCGCCTGGGCCCGGCGGAGCGCAAACTCACCAAACTCCTTACCCATCCGTTGGCGTCCACGGCCCAACCCTTGGACCACCGGGTCCGGTTTTATCTGGCAGCGGTCGAACTCCTGGGTATACATACCGACCGACCGGAGTTTTTTTCGCCCGCCGCCCTTGGCATTGAGTCGGCGAGCGGGGCGGTGTTGTTGAGTCCCGATTCGGACTTCGGTCCGAGCCACCAATGGCCGCTCGAGCGGTGGCTGGAGCTCGCGAGGCGCCTGCTTGAAAACGGCCGTCAGGTCAGCGTGGCCGGAGTGAACGGCCCGCGCGGCTTGGCCCAAGCCCTCGGCCAAGCCCTCGGCGAGACCGCCGGGTGGTGCGATGCCGGGATGCTGGGCAGCGCCCTGCCCATGCTGGCGGGCTACCCTCTGGTGATTGCGGCGGATGGCTCGCTGCCGCATCTGGCCGCCCACGCCGGGGCCACTTGTGTCACGCTGTTTGGCCCGAACGATCCGGTCTGGAAGCGGCCGCTGGGGCGGCGCCACGCGGTGGTCCGGCGCCACGTCGAATGCGCTCCGTGCCTCCTCGCCAAATGCGCGCTGGACGGGCGTTGCCAGCATGAATTGCCCGTCGAGCGGGTATGGGCGGCGGTGCGCGAGCGGCTCGCGTAGGTGATATCCCTTGTGACTCAGTTCGAGTGAAAAACTGCGCGGGGATGTGCGATCCGCCCGCTCCAACTCATGGAGGGCTTTCTCAAGGGCATGGACACCCCGCTTGAGCGGGAGCCATCGCCAAGCTCCCGTTGCCGCAGCGCGGCACCGCGGCACGGTGCGGGCGGCAAATTATTTTTCGCGGAACGCTTTGAGGATTGCCGGATAATCAAGATTTGTTTAAATCCCGTCGAAGAGATGCGAAACGTTGATTTGGCACATCTCGTGAAAGCTGATTCTCCTATCCCACACTGTGTCCCGCTCCCTCAAAATCCTCATCGCCTGTGGCGGCACGGGTGGCCACTTGTTTCCCGGCATCGCGGTGGGCGAGGCGTTGCGCGCACGCGGGCATGAGGTGCGGTTGCTCATCTCCGAGAAGCAGGTCGATGCCGAAGCCTCGGCGAAATACGCGCACCTGAGCTTCGAGACGGTCACGGCCATCGCGAAGCCGCCGACCCTCTCGCCGCGGATGCTGCTGTTTTTGTGGAAAACCTGGAGTTCGATCCGCCGCTGCAAACACCTATTGCGCGAGTTCGGGGCCGACGCGGTGCTGGGCATGGGCGGGTTCACCTCGCTGCCACCGGTTTACGCCGGCCACCAACTCGGGTTGAAAACGTTCATCCACGATTCCAACGCCCGCCCGGGCCGCGCCAACGTGTTGACCGGGCGGTTTTGCAGCCAGGTGTTGCTCGGGCTGGAGGCGGCCAAGGTGTTTTTCCCGCACCGTCCGACCGTCACCACCGGCACGCCGGCGCGCCCGGAAATCATCCATCTGCCGACGCGCGAGGCCGCCGCCGAACGGTTTGAGCTGGACCCGGACAAGACCACCCTCCTCATCACCGGCGGCAGCCAAGGCGCGCGCCGCTTGAACGAACTCGCCGCCGCCGCCGCCGCGCACTGGCCGCCCGACACCCAGGTCCTGCACATCGCCGGCGGCCTGGATTTCCAGCGCGTGGCGGCGATCGCCGGCGGCCGGCCAGGCTACAAGGTGCTGGGTTTCTGCGATCAAATGGCCTCCGCCTACGCCCTTGCTGATCTGGTCATCGCGCGTGCTGGCGCGGCCAGCCTCACCGAGATCGCCCTGTCCGGCCACCCTTCGATCTTGGTCCCGTATCCGTATGCCGCCGACGACCACCAGACGCGCAATGCCGAGGTGTTCGCCGCCGCCGGGGCCGCCAAAATCCTCCCGGAACGCGATTTGGATCCCGCCCAACTGGCGGCTTTGGCCATTTCCATTCTCCAAGACTTGCCAACATACAAGCGCATGGCAAAAGCCGCCTGCGCACTCGCCGTGCCCGACGCGGCCGAGCGGGTGTGCGCCGCCATCGAAGCCACTTTCCCGTCCCCATGACCGACCTCAGCCAACGCCTCACCGACCGCAGCCAACCCTTGAGCATTCACCTCATCGGCGTGGCGGGCTCGGGCATGAGCGGACTCGCGCTGTTGTTGTTAGGCATGGGCCACCGCGTCAGCGGCTCAGACCGCGTCACCACCGCGGAAACCGAACGCATGCAAGGCGTGGGCCTGGCGTTTTCCTCGCCCCACACTGGCGCGTCCGTGGACGGCGCGGACCTGGTGGTGTTTTCCTCGGCCATCCGCCCCGACAACCCGGCCTACGCCGCCGCCGTGGCCGCGCGCATCCCGTTGCTGCGGCGCGCCGAATGCCTGGCCGCCATCCTCCACACCCGCAAGGGCATCCTCATTTGCGGCACCCACGGCAAAACCACCACCTCCGCAATGACCGCCCACATCCTGCGCGAGGCCGGCCAACAGCCAAGCCACTACGTCGGCGCGGAAATCCCGATCCTCGGCACCAATGCCGAGTGGTCCGATGCCGGTGAGTTCATGGTGGCCGAAGGCGATGAAAGTGACGGCACGCTCGCCCTCTATCACCCGGAGCACTCCGTCATCCTCAACATCGAAGCCGAACACCTCGATTTCTACCGTGACCTCGACCACATCCGCGAGGTTTTCACTACCCTAGCCGATCAAACCTGCGGCACGCTGGTGTATTGCGCCGAGGATTCCGTCACCCGCGAACTCTGCGCCGCGCGCGCCAACGCCGTGTCCTATGGCTGGGAGGACGCCGACTACGCCGCCTCTAACATCCGCGACCTCAAAGGCTCGTCGGCTTTTGTGGTGACCAAAAACGGCGCAGTGCTCGGCGATATCGAGTTGGGCATTCCGGGCAACCACAACATCCTCAACGCCCTGGCTGCCATCGCCCTGACCGATCGCTGCGGTGCCGAGTTTCCCTCAGTCGCGCGCGCGCTGGCCACCTTCGCCGGGGCCAAGCGCCGCTTTGAAACCAAGCACCTGTCGGCCAATTACCGCATCATCGATGATTACGGCCACCACCCCTCGGAACTCGCCGCCACCCTCGAGACCGCCCGCTCGCTCAAGCCGCAGCGCCTCGTGGTGCTGTTCCAGCCGCACCGCTACACCCGCACCCAGGCGCTGGCCGAGGATTTCGGCAAGGTCCTGCAAGCCGCGGATCTGGTCTTCATCACCGATGTCTATCCGGCCTCGGAAACCCCCATCGCCGGCATCTCAGGCCAGACCCTCGTCGATGCCATGCAGCGCCACGGCGCCATCCCGGCCAGCTATCTGCCCGACCTAACAACCGCGCACCACGCCGTGGGCAACGCCCTCCAACCCGGCGACCTGCTACTCACCCTGGGCGCGGGTAATGTCCATGAGGCCGGCACTCGCATCGCTGCAGACCTCAAAATCCTCGAGGAAATGCGCGGCCTGATGCCGCCCGGCGAGATTGAAGGCAAACTCTATGAACCGATGATCCGTCACACCACGATGTTGGTCGGCGGCCCGGCCCAATATTGGATCGAGCCCCACAGTTTTTACGGCTTTGCCTTCCTGGTGGATTACTGCCGCGAGCGCGGCATCCCGGTGCGGGTGGTCGGGCGCGGGTCGAATCTGATCGTCCGGGATGGCGGCATCCGCGGCGCGGTGATTCACCCCACCGGGGGCGTGTTTTCCGACATCTCCATCGGCGTCCACCACGAAATCACGGCCGGCGCGGGCGTGCGCCTCAAGAAGCTGGCCAGTATCGCCGGGGGCGGCGGGATCGGCGGCTTTGAGTGGATGGAAGGCATTCCGGGCAACGTCGGCGGCGCCCTGCGCATGAACGCCGGGGCCATGGGCATTGAAACCTTCGACCAAGTGGTGCGCGTGACCTTCCTGGATGAAGACGGCGTGATCCGCACCCGCGAACGAGATGAAATCCTCGCCCACTATCGGAATGCGCCCGAGTTCCGGCGCAACTTCGCCCTGCAGGCGGTTTTCAAGGGCAAAGCCGACGCCACCACGAACATCAAACAACGCTGGGACGACGCCCGCGACCAACGCAAGGGCCGCCAACCGGTCGCGGCCTCCGCCGGCTGCACCTTCAAAAACCCGGAGCACATCCCCGCCGGCCGCCTGATTGAATCGCTCGGGCTCAAAGGAACCCACTGCGGCCAGGCCGCCATCTCCGAAGTTCACGGCAACTTCGTGGTCAACCACGGCGGCGCCTCCTCCAAGCACATCCTCCAACTCATCGCATCCATCCAACGGCAAGCCCGCACCGAACGCGGCGTCGAACTCGAAACCGAAGTCAAAATCCTCGGCGCCGACGAACCGGAGTTTTAACCAGACAGAAGCCTTGAAGACCCAAGACCCAAGACTAGAAGCTAACACCTCTGCGTTCCACTCTGCGGCCTCCGCGCCTCAGCATTTCGCTTCATCCCCATTCCTATCATGTTAAGCTCAACCCAAATCGCCGTCCTGATGGGTGGCCCGGGCTCCGAGCGCCAGGTCTCGCTGGCCTCCGGAAACGCCGTGCTCCACGCGCTGCGCGGCCTCGGCCTCAATGCGCAGGCCGTGGACGTCACCGCCACCACGCTCGATCTGCCGGCTGGCACCGATCTCGCGTTCAACGTGATCCACGGTACTTTTGGTGAGGACGGCCGTCTGCAGGAAATCCTCGAGCGTCTGGGCATCCCCTACACCGGTGCGGGCGCGCTGAGCAGCCGCACCGCCTTTGACAAGAACCTGGCCAAAGCGGTGTTCCTGGCGGCCGGGGTTCCCACGCCGCGGGCGGAAATCCTCAATCTCTCCGGCGGCCCGCTGCTGCCTGCCTTTGCCACGCCCTTCGTGGTCAAACCGCCGCGCGAGGGCTCCAGCGTCGGGGTGCACATCGTGCGCGATCTAGCGGATGCGGAGGCCGCGCTGCGCGACGCCGCGCAATATGGCGACGATGTCCTGGTCGAGGAATTCATCGCAGGCAAGGAACTCACCGTCGGCATCCTCAACGATCAGGCGCTGCCCATCGTGCATATCGCGCCACGTGACGGGTTCTACGACATGGCCAACAAATACCCGTGGATGAGCGGCGCCGCGGGCAGCGACTATCACTGCCCCGCCGAGCTCGACGCGGCCACCACCCGTGCCGTTCAGCAGGCCGCACTCGCCGCTCACCGCGCGCTGGGCATCGAGATCTACTCGCGTGTGGATGTGCTGTTAGACGCGCGGAACCGCCCGTTCGTGCTGGAGGCCAACACGATCCCCGGCATGACCGAAACCAGCCTGCTGCCCAAGGCGGCGGCCGCCACCGGCCTGGCCTTTCCCGAGTTGTGCCTGCGCATCGCCGAACTCTCGCTCGCGCTGCGCCCGGGACGCGGCCACTGAGATCCATCCGAATCACCGCCCCATCGAGCCGAACCCATGAAACGCAACCCCACCCCACCCCGCCGCCATTCGCGCCAAAGCGTACTTCAAGTGCGCGTGATGTCGCCGCGCATCGCCTGGTTCGGCTTCCTCAAATATGCCGGTCTGCTCGCCAAAACCGCCGGCGTTCTCGGGCTGTGCTCCGGCGTCGGCTATGGCGCGTGGCGCGGCATTCACAAGGCTTTATACCAAAACTCGGATTTCCGCTTGCGGGTCATCACCCTCAACGACAATCCGGTGATCGACGAACTGGGCGTCGCCGCCGCCGCTGGCATTCACCTGGCCACCAACCCGAGCTTGTTCGATATCGACGAGCAAGATGTTTGCGCGAAACTCAAAGACCTGCCTGCAATTGCCGACGCCCATGTGGAACGCCACCTGCCCGGGACCTTGGCGGTCTCCGTGGTTGCCCGCACCCCCATCGCCTGGATCACCGGCCCCGCCGTAGGTCTAACGGCAACGCGGCATCCCGGCAATCTGTTGGTCGATCACTCGGGCGTGGCCTATCCGTGCCCGGATCGCCAGTTGCAAGCGTGCGCCGGCCTGCCGGTCATCGAGCTGCCTGAGTCGGGCGCGTGCCCGCTCAAGGCGGGGGGGGAAATCCGCCAACCCGAGCTCGAGCATTGCTACCAGCTGCTCGACGCCGCGCGTGACGCCGATCCGGACGCCATGCAGTGGATCGCGTCGGTCAAGCAGGTCAACGAGTGGTCGCTTCTGTTAGTCACGCGGCAGGGCACGGCCGCGACCTTTGGCCTCGGCGATCACACGCGCCAGATCGAGAGCCTGCGCGCCGCGCTGGACCACGCCGGCGACAAGGGCTATCTCATCGACACCATCAACCTCATCCCCAAATACAACATCCCCATCACGCTGCGCGCCGAGACCGCACGGACTGCGGGCTTGAGCCCGCATCCTCTCCCGGCCAAACCCACCGCAGAGCATGCCGAGTCCATCCGGAGCGCGGGCTTGAGCCCGCATACTCCCTCGGCCAAGCCCACTGCCTCACGCGCCAAGGCCATCACCTCACGCCCCGAGTCCACCCCGCCGCGGGCCAAACCCGTCCCAGCGCACGCACAATCCACCCCGCCGCGGGCCATTCCCGTCATCGCGCAGCAGGACACGACCCGCGGGCACGATGCGCGCCGCACCCGAGATTCCAGCGCCCAGCACAACTGATTCCATCCGGTTTCCACTTCCATGGCACGTCGCACAAAAATTCACGTCGGACTCGAAATAGGCACCAGCAAGACCTGCATGGTCGTGGGGGAGGTCAAGGCGGACAGCGCCGTCAAAATCCTCGGCATCGGTGAAACCAAGAGTGCCGGGGTCCGCAAGGGAGAAATCTACGATTACTCCCAAACCCGGGCCTGCCTCAAGGACGCCCTCACCAGAGCGGAGGACGCCAGCGATGTGGAAATCGGCAGCGTGTTCCTCGCCGTCACCGGATCCCACATCGCCGGAATCAACAACCGCGGCACCTTCCGCTTGCCGGATGGCGAACCGGTGGTCACCGCCGAGCACGTCGAAGAGGCCCGCACGATCGCCCGCGAGGTGCACATCCCGCAGGACCATGTGTATATCCACCCGATCATCCGCAACTACTGGCTCGATGGTCTGGAGCATTCAACCTCACCCATGGGCCTGTTCGGCAAAACCGTGGAAGCAGATTTCCACGTCGTCCACGGCATCGGCACACGCATTCAAAACAGCATCAAGCTGGTGCGCGAAATCCCGTTGGAAGTCGACGACATCGTGTTTTCGCCCATCGCCACCGCCCAGATGGCGCTCGACCGCGAACAACGGGAACGCGGCGCGCTGGTCATCGACATCGGCGGCGGCACCACCGACTACGCGCTCTACCTCGGCGGCGTCATCACCGCCTCGGGCTGCATCCCGGTGGGCGGCGACCACATCACCAATGACATCCACCTAGTCACCGGCCTGCCATTTTCCAAAGCCGAGCGCCTGAAGCTCACCGAAGGCGACGCCTCGCCCGACCCGGTGCGCTCGGTGGGCGTCGCCAAACTCACCGATGAACGCGGCTTTGCCGAGGTCGAGGTCAACCGCGCCATCCTCAATGAAGTCATCCGCCAGCGACTCGAGGAAACCCTGCTGCTGGTACGCCAACGACTGCCGGTGGGCGCGGTGGAAGCCATCGGCGCGGGCATCTTCCTGACCGGAGGCACCAGCCTGATGCGCGGCTTCAGCGAGCTGGCTTTCACCGTCTTCGGGCGCGACATTTACCGCCCCGAACCGCCGGAAATCAGCGGCGTCCAAGCGAGTTTCAAAGACCCGCGCTACGCCACCGCCATCGGCTTGATCCGCTACGCCCAGATTTTCGAAACCGAACGCGCCTCACCCCCAAGCATCCTGAACAAGCTCACCCGCCTGTTCTGGCCCTTCGGCCGGTGAAGTTACAAGTTAGAAGGCGCGGGCCGACCAATGATACCACTTTCAGCAAATCATGAGACTCTATGAAAACCGAGGGGTCAGGGGCTAGGGGCTGGACAAGAGCCGCTAATTCTTCTCTAGCCCCTGACCCCTAGCCGCTAGCCCCTCAGTACGCGCGACCAACTGTCGCTTTGATTTTGAGAGATGGCATGACCAGGCATCTTCCGAACAACTTATAACAAATAACATCTAACGTAACGCGCATGATCCCCTACACCCACGACCCGCGACCGGGCATTCCCTCGTCCTCCGTCAAAATTATCGGCCTTGGCGGTGCCGGCACCAACATGCTCGAGCGCATCGCCCTGGACGGCATGGATGGCGCTGAATTGCTCGCCCTCAACACCGATCTGCGCACCCTCGAGTCCTGCCTGGCCAAGGAAAAAATCCAGCTGGGCATCACTCTCACCAAGGGACTGGGCACCGGCGGCGATCCCGAGCTCGGCCATCAAGCGGTGCTGGAGGCGGAAGCTGCCATCCGCGCGGCGGTGGCCAGCCGCCGCATCGTGTTCATTTGCGCCGGCTTGGGTGGCGGCACCGGCTCCGGGGCGGCACCCATCGTCACCCGCATTGCCCGTGAGGAAGGCGCCTTCGTGGTGGTGTTCGCCACCATGCCCTTTGCCTTTGAAGGCAAGCGCCGCCGCGATCAGGCGGAGATCTCCCTCAACGAACTCGCCGTGCTCTCCAACGCCCTGGTCACCTTCGACAACAACCGCATGGGCGAGCTGGTCCTGGCCAAGCAGGGCATCCACGAGGCGTTCGTCGCCGCCGACCACATGATCTGCGAGTCGATGAAGGCCGTGATCCGGCTCGTCATCCGCCCTGGCCTCATCAACATCGGGCTCGACGACCTGATGAGCGCGCTGCGCGCCCATCGCTCGCGCTGCCTGTTTGGCTCGGGCATCGCCAGCGGCAAGGACCGCGCCGCCTGCGCCCTGCGCAACGCGCTGGCCAGCCCGCTGCTGGACCAGGGGGCCTTGCTCAAGGAGGCCCAAACGGTGTTGGTCCACCTCTGCGGTGGCGAAAACCTCACTCTTTTTGAAATCGAGCTGCTGATGCAGCGCCTGCACAAATGCGTGCCGGAAACCGCCCATGTGCTCTTTGGCGCGGCCGTCGATCCCGCAATGGGCGACTCGCTCTCGCTCACCCTGATCAGCGCGCTGCCTGAGGACTCGCTGGCGATGGTGCCGCGCACCGCGCTGAGCCGCACGAGCGCCGAGGATGAGTTGTTAGAGACCGCGCCCGCCGCGCCTCCGGCAACCCTCCAGCTAGAACCCATCCCGGCAGTGCCTGCGCCGGCCACAGCCACCGCCAAGACCGCGCCCGCATCGCTGCTTTCGAAAATCCGCCGTTCAGCCATGGCGGCGGCACCTGCCATTGAAACGCCCACCTTGTTTGAGGACACCCTCCCGTACGCCCAAACAGAGATCCCGGCCGCGGACGCCCCCAACTTGAATCTCGAGCCCTTCCCCTTGGCCAGCGAGCCGCAGCCCAGGATCGCGCCCTCCAGCCCGCGGCCAACGATTGCGGAATTCGTCGCTGCGTCGCCCGACCCGGCACCGGGAGAGTTCCCCGCCGCGGAACCCGACCCGCAGCCCATCGAAGAGGAGCCGGAATTCCACACCCCCGCGCCCGAATCCCCCGGCTTCACCGCGATCCCGCGCAAACGCCCGCAACGCATCACGCCTTGGTCCACCCCTCAAGGCCCCAGAACCCTCGCCCCGGAGTTCGAGCCGATCGAAGCTACCCCGCCATCCGAGCCCGACACCCCGAAACTCAAACTCGGCCTCAAAGCTGCCGCCCCGCAAAGCGAACTCTCGCTCGACTCCACTCCGCGCGGCCGCTTCGAAGGAGAGAGCCCCAACGTCTTCGATGGCGAGGACCTCGACCTCCCGCCGTTCCTGCGCAAGAAAAAATAGGGGCGCACTCGTCGAAGTCATAAGCTTGTCACTTTCAAAAAAGTTGTCAAAGTGCCACCCGTAATGATCGCGCTTCGGCCTGCGCCCAGGTGTCCCGCATCATTTGCCATCCCCCCAACCTCATGCACAACCTCCAACATCACACCATCCCCAGCCGGGTGAGGATCATCCAGGGCCAAGGCGGATTGCCGGCTATTCAAGTGACCTCCGCTTGGAGCCAGGCGGAAATCTATCCGCATGGCGCCCACGTCACCCACTTCCAAAAGAATGGCGATGCGCCGTTGTTGTTCATGAGTGCGGCGAGCGCGTTCCATCCCAACCAACCGATCCGCGGCGGCGTGCCGGTGATCTTCCCCTGGTTCGGCGCCCGCGAGGGCTTGGCCGCCCACGGGTTCGCCCGGGTGGCTCCCTGGCATCTGTTGTCCGCAGTGGAGCTGGCCGATGGCGCGATCCGCCTGCACTTCCAACTCCCGTCGGATGACGAATTTGAAGTGGATTATCTCGTCACCGTCGGCTCCACCCTCACCCTGGAACTCGTCGTCACTAACACCAACACCGCGGATTTCACCTTCGAGACCTGCCTGCACACGTATTTCCACGTCGGGGCCATTGACGCCATCGAAGTCACCGGCCTGCACGGTACGCGCTACCGCGACCAATTGCTGGCCGCCGAGGCCACCGACACCGCCCCGGCCATCCGCTTCACCGGCGAGGTGGACCGCGTCTATCAGGACACGGCCGGCCCGGTGGAAATCCATGACCGCGCGCTGCAGCGCACGATCCGCGTGCAAAAGTCCGGCTCGCGCTCGACGGTGGTCTGGAACCCGTGGATCGCCAAATCCCAGCGCATGCCCGACTTCGGCGATGACGAATACCTACAGATGGTCTGCGTGGAATCCGGCAACATCGCGGAAAATTCCAT
>Ga0114958_10000660_pt1 | contig 29207 bp, 36 predicted proteins | sample C_130208_EF_Meta_FD_89577 | JGI IMG/M metagenome (GOLD analysis project Ga0114958, IMG submission 89577) | Freshwater microbial communities from Lake Croche, Canada to study carbon cycling - C_130208_EF_MetaG | ecosystem: Environmental > Aquatic > Freshwater > Lake | place: Lake Croche, Canada... | reverse complement strand
GGATTATATCCTATCTTAGTAGAACAAGGTGGAGAACCTTTGGAAGATTTTAATTTTAAATCGCTTATCCGTGAAGGTCAACACATCTGCTTTATTATGGGTTCTGAATCTACAGGATTACCCCAAGAATATTTAATGCAAAAATTCCCTAAAATAACTATCTCACAATATGGATTAATAAGAAGTTTGAATGTTCAAACTGCTGCATCAATTGTTATGTATGAATTTACTAAGCAATGGAGACATGTTAATTTAGGGAAAATATAAATTATTTGTTTTTATTTTTTAAAGCATATAATAATGGAGTATCTACTTATTCTAAAAAATGGTATTGGAAATAAAATTTTTATTTTAATAAACTTTTTACATAGATATCCAAAAGATACTTTTCATATTGTAGATAAAACTACACATCATCAAGAAGGTACTCAAGAAGAAAAGATCTGGAATTTATTTCCTTTATTAAAAGAACATCCACGTATAAAATTTATTAGATGGTCTAATTATGATAAATTAAAAGAAACTATAAAAGAATTAGAAGTTCCATGGAAAATTTATTATGAAATTGATGGTTTTGTTCCATCAATAAAAAAATATTTTCATGCTTCTGAAGATTTTAATTATTTAGAAGAAAAATTAGATTTTAAAAAAGGTATATTTGTTCATGTTAGATTAGGTGATAAAGTTGAAGCGAATATGCAAGCTTTAAGAAAAGGAAAACCAGTAGTTTATATAGTTATGAAACCAGAATATTATCAAGATCATATTTCTGCTTTGAGAAAGAAAAATGAACCAGTATATATTTTATCAGACAGTTTAGAAATAGCTGAACATATGTTGCCAGATTATGAATATCCTGATTTAAATGTGAATGAAACTTTTTATTGTTTTCAGAATGCTAGAAGAGTAATATTATCAGAATCTTCATTAAGTATATCTGCAGTTCTTCTTAGTACAAAAAAGAAAGATTTAATAGTTCCTAATTTTTTATTAATGCCAACTGAAGAAGATCAGAAAAAAGCTAAATTAGTAAAATCTCCATATTTTTCGGATGGTGAATCTAATAAAAATTATATTATGACTGAGCTAAAAGATTTTAAAAAACTAATGTAAATTTAAAATAATTTTAAGAAATAATAATGAATGCTTATGTTATAAATTTAGATAAAAGAAAAGATAGATGGAAACAAATGAAAATAGATTGGAAAGATTATGATATTAAATTAATTAGAGTTTCAGCGATTGAAGATATTGTTGGAAAAGTTGGATGTGCAAAATCTCATTTGAAAATTATAAAATATGCAAAAAAGAAAAAATTACCTTATGTTCTTGTATTAGAAGATGATGCAATACCAACTACAAACTTTAAAGAATTATGGAATAATTGTTTAGAATTTAATGAAACACATAATGGAAAATTCGACTTATTTAATGGTGGACCAACAGTAGCATTTAAAAAATATACTAAAAAATTAACTAACATATTTTATAAAACTGATAGTTTATGGGGAGCACATTTTATACTTTATAATGAAAAATGTTACGATAAAGTTTTATCATGGGAAAATCTTCTAGAACAAGAAGAAGATAGACCACCAATTGATGTTTTTATAAGTTATCCATATTTAACTCTTAAAATGTTCGGTGTTTGTCCATTTATTGCAGTTCAACGCCCGGATATGTCTAATATTGAAAATAAATTTATGGATTATACAGAAAAATCTAAACGTTCTGAAAAACTTATTAAGAATATTTTGCTTTCCTCTTAGTTTTATTTCGTATTAATTTTAATTTTCTTAAAAACTTTTTCTGATCAGATTTTGATAATTCTAAGAAATCTAAATATACAGACATCATTTAATTTCAACTTTATATAAAAAAATATTTTTATCTTTTTGTTCTTCAATTAAATTCCATTTCACATTTGAATAACCATCACTTCCTGTATCACCTTTAACATCTTCCCATTTAGTCATATTTTTTGCTCCCGGGATTTTTCTTGTATCTGGATGTTCTAAAACTTTAAATCCTGATGATAAATCAGGTTGCCATATTTGCATACCCTTTTTTCTTAATCTGTTTCTCAAAGCATCATCTTCACCACCCCAACCCCAAAATGAAGGATAACCATTACTGCGTTTAACATCTTTTAAAGACATTGAAAGAACTTGTCCTATAAAACCTGGTCCATCATATTTATCTTTATATGCTGTTCCTATATGCAAAGGTTTTTCAGGAAAAGCTTCATAATAAGGTACAAGAGGTGCTAAAGGAATTAAATCAACATCATGAAAAATAACATATTGAGCACCCATTTTTTGTGCATAACGTGTTCCTATATTTAATAATGCACCACGATTAAACTTTTTATCATCATGTTGTTCCACAATTAAGATAGGCCAATCAGAATGCCATCTTTTCATATGTTTTATAAACATATCTAATTGTTCACCTCTTTTTTGTTCTAATTGTTCACGATAAGGTATAATTAAATATGGTATACCTTTAGGTAATTCTAAAATTTCTTTTTTAGATATTGGAATCATTTACCTTAATTTTATATGAGGTAAAAAATGGATTTTTTTTTAAAATAAGATTCAATTAAAAAATGCCACTTGCATGGGAATATAATATTATTCCAGTGCGCAGAAAAACATTACTTGAAGTGCCTTCACACGTATGTGGAGGTAATCCACAATATTCTCGTTATTACAAGTCATGTAGACTTTGTATGATTAGAAAAACAGGGTTTAAACTTCAGCAACCAGATTTGAATCAACGTTCAAAGATTATACAACCTTGTATAAATGAAATCGATGAATTTACTTATCTAATAAAATTTGAAGAATTTCTTCAAAGACCAAAACTTAATTTTGGTTTAATTAAAATTTAAATTAGCTTTGACGTTTTTTCATACTTACAATTAAGGAGATGTTTGGTTGGACTCAATGGGATATTCATTTAGCAAAATTTAAAGGTAAACAAATAAACATTCTTGAAATTGGTGTTTATAAAGGTGATGCTTTAGAAAAGTTTGCACAAGTTTTTTTAGATTCTGAACCTAATTCACATTATTATGGTATTGATACATGGGAAGGTTCACCTGAATATGTAGGAATAGATTTTAAAGAAATTGAAAAAAAAACTCTTGAAAAGAAAGCTAATTCACCTTCAAAAGCAAGAATACATTTAATTAAACAAGAATCAACTCTTGCATTACCTATGTTACTTTCTAAAGGTTTGGAATTTGATATTATATTTATTGATGCTTCACATGTAGCAAAAGATGTTCTGTATGATTCTGTATTATGTATGCGTTTATTAAAAGAAAAAGGTGTTATAATTTTTGATGATTATTTATGGGAAAAATTAGAACCTTCATTATTTACACCTAAACCTGCAATAGATTCAGTCTTAGAAATTTATAAAGATGTAATTGATATTCTTTATGTTGGTTATCAAGTTATTATACAAAAAGTTCCACCTAAATTTTCTGCACGTAAAACTGTTAGAACAGTTATATCAGGATTTTCAGATTTATTAAATAAATTTTGGAAAGAAAATTCAGCAAGAATAATTCTTGAATTAACAAATCAAAAATTACCAGAATTACAATTTCATTATAAAGAAAAAGAAGGCAAAACTACACTAGAAAAAAAAGTAAGAGCATTACCTTCAGAAATAGGATTAATTTACACTACAAATGATTTTGAAAAAATTAGAAAAGATATTGAATCTAAAGGAAAAAAACTCCGTATTGAACGATTTTTAAAATATAGTAATTATTATGCAATAAGAAATCTTTTACATGAGAAAAAAACTTTAGTTGTTTCATATCAAAATAGTATTCAATTAATTTCAAAAGATTTTATAACTGAAAAAACTCGTCTTGATTGGGATGATTATATTGCTGAAACTACAAAAACAAAAATAAAAACAAATTTAGTTCCTTTAGATTTTTACACTGATACTTTTGATATAAAAAAAATTAAAGAGTTTTTAGATGTATGTAAAAAAATTCAAAAGGCAGATTTTATAGGTGGTAGCATATTATTAATATATCCACCTGATTTAAAAGAATTGTATGAACGAAATATTTTAGTGCAATTTTTATCATTAAAACATCTTTTAAATAAAGGTGGAACATTTAGTATTATTTTTGATTTTCAATTAAAATTTGTAAATGATTTTTTAGTTCTTTTACAAGGAACATTTAAAAAAGTTAAATTTATAAATTGGCCAAATAATTTATATGGTTATTGTTTTTTAATTGAAGCTACAAGTTTTGAAGGTATTCCTGATTCTATATATGATGGAATATTACGTAGATTAGCATTAAATAAAGATATGGAAATTGTTTCATTATTTAAGAATGCACCTGAAGTTTGGATATTTCAAGAACCACAAGTAAAAACTATTTTGAAAGAATATGATGAAAATAAAGATATTATATTAAATCATTTAGATAAATTTAAAATTATTCAAACTAAAAGAACCTTAGATGATTTATATACATACGTATTAAAATAGTTGTTTAAAAATAATAGTAAATGAAACTTGATATACAAAAAGCTTTTGAAACTTTAAAACCTTTTTGTCTAAATAAAAAATTACCAGAACCATGGAGTTTTTCAGAAGAATCTTTACAAAATACTTTGAATTATATTACAGCATTATCATATAATTGTTATATATATGCTGACCAATTATATAAGATAGAATTTAAAACTACATCACCATTATTAAAAAAACATTTAACTTCTAGAAATCCAACAATAAATAAAACTTTACGTAAACAATGGAGAATTATGCAATGTATAATAAAACCATTTTCAGTATCTGAAGATTTTATTTTTGGTAATTTCTTAAATAAAATAAAAATTTTACCAGGTATATATATATTTTCTCTGACAGATTCACAATTATTACGTAAAGATTTTCGAACACCATGGTTTAAAGATTCAACAGATTTTCGTCCACCATTCTTACCTATGTTTGCTTATAGTGGTCATTCCGAATTTTATGATATACCTATACCCAACATAGATGAAATTGAATTTGTAAAAAATCCACCTTCTATACCAGAATATGAATGGTCAGCAAAAGAATCCAGAGCAGTATTTAGAGGTTCATCAACAGGATGTGGTGTAACTCCAGAAACTAATCAACGTATAAAAATTTCACAAATTCAAAATCCATATTTAGATGCAGGTATAACTTCTTTAACAAAACAATTAAAATATGATGGGAAAATTTCCCAAACACCTAATTTACCGCTTGTTCCAAAACTAGATATGTTTAAAGAACAAGCTTTATATAGAATTATTATACATATTGATGGTAATGTTCATGCTTATAGATGGTTATCTTCTTTTTTAACTGGTTCTCTTATATTTAGAGTTCGTAGTCCGTACACACATTGGTTAGATTCTAAATTTAAAGCAGGAAAACATTATATTGAAATTGCAGAAGATTTATCAGATTTAACAGATTTAATAATAATTTATAAAGATTCTTCAAAAAAAGGAGAAAAAATAGCTTTAGAAGGAAAAAAATTAGCACAAAAATATTTAACAGAAAAATCGTTGGAAACAAATTTAGAAAAAATTTTAAAAATGTAAGGTTGAAAACGGATTTTTTATTTATAGGAAACCGATCAGTCACACGTAACAGTGTGAAAACAGTTTTAAAGCGCTTACCGCTTTCAGGCCTTTCCGCATTCTACACTCGCCAGAAATGTCTGGCAACTCTGCTGGCGGTTCTGCCAGCCCTGCCCTTCCTCGCCAGAGAAATGCCAATCCGCCCCGTCCCCTCGGCGTTCTGACACTGCCGAATGAGAAGACTGCCCTCCTGCTCATGGAACTGCCCGAACACCCTTGGAATTTGCACATCACTTGCCTCTACAAAGAGGGGGTGCTGTTCACTGACTCCAAGGCTCAGGGCGACATGGCCAGGGTCAACTCCATGACTCCAGCGGAGAAGCAAGCCTATGATGCACAGCGCCCCCAGTGGCACATGCAGATTGAGGCTGCTTTCCAGCGCGCCTGCGTGGCCGCTGGATTTCCTCCCAGCCTTGTCACTGACCTTCCCTACCACAATGCTTGCAAGCTCAAGCTGCCCACCTGCTCCTACCCCGCACACGCCATTCGGCTCAAGGGGAAGGAGTTCCAGATTGGCGCAGTCAAGACTGGCCTGCGCGAGGTAGCAACCACTCCCGGCATCCTCATCTCTTTCTTCTGCGTGACCTACGGCCACCTCATCAACCCCTCCAATGAGGACATGATGGAGCGCATCCGCCTCGCCATTATCAATGACGGCGGCATGTACCCTGACTTTTCCTCACTGCCTGCCCCCCCTGCCCCCGTGTCTTTCTCCCCCGAGGAGGCCGGCGGCTCTCCCTCTGCCCTCATGCCCTTCTCTCCTGAGCTTGCTGGCGGCTTCCTCCCCGAGCCTACGTCTCCCCCCGTGGCGACTTTTAATGGCTCCCCCATCCCCCACGTCCATGGCGCTTCATGCGCCACTTGTGGGCTGTACTACGCTTCTGCTGCCTGCACTAACTTCAAGTGCATGAAGGCTGCAAACTTGGCGTACTCCCTTCCCACATGGGCCCCCGGCTTCTTCTAAGATGCCCTACAACAATGACCTACATCTAATCCTCTGATGCATGGTATGTAAAAGAATGAGGATAGTTATTTGGTTCACACGCGCCCATTAACTTCGATTAGCGTGAACTGCATTCTGGTGAACCAAGAACCCATTGCTTTAATTTTCCCTGGCCAAATTGGCTCTCTATTCCCCCTGCCCCCACAGGCTTGGAAGCTGAGAGATTTTTGTGTTTTTAAGTTTTTAAGTTTTTAAGTTTTTCCTAACTTATAAAAATATGTTTCAGGATTATATTCTAAAGTTTCCATAAATTTTAGAATTTTATCTTCATCAGAAGTACAAAAACATTTATAAAAATAATAAGCATTATCTAATTTTGTATCAGGATAAACTAAAAGATCTTTTTGAGGTCTTTCTTTTAAAGGATGTAAAATTAATTCAGGAATTGAAGGATATTTAATATCTGCATCCATAGCAGTATGCATAAATCTCAAAAAATTTTTAGGTGTTTCTCTTAATGTTTGACGAATACGTGGAGCATCACCAACAGATAAATTTATAATACCTGTAATATCAGGATAATTTTTAATCATAGAATCTGAAAGACAAGGATTAAATGCTGAATGCATACCAGCTCCATGATAAGGAATACAACCTTTTTTAATTTTTGAACAACGTTTAATAAAATTTCGTTTCGTATTTTTTGTTACACGAGAATATTTAGATGGTGTTAATAACCACAGAACTTTTACGGGATGTTCAAGAATATAAACATTCATATGTTTGGAATCTTTACACCACATTTGTAAAGCTTTTTTTGCAATAAAAGGATTCGGATAAAAAAATACATTATGATTTGGAGAAATACATCTTAAATCATCTCCTATAGGAATACCTCTAATTTCATCATCATTTTTTTTCCGAACAAGACGAAATAATACTGTTCCTTTAGGAAATTCTTTAACTAATAATTTTGTATTTCTATAAGGAACTTCCATTATTTCTTAGTCTTACTTTTTAATTCTTCTGCTAGTTTCTTTTCAAATTTTTTTAATTCATCTTTTGAAGGTATACATATTGCTATATCTGTAGTATGAAATAATTTGGTTGTAACTATACATGTAATTAAAAGCATTGCATAAATTTGTCCAATAAATTCTGGTTGTTGTGTTACCATTTTCATAGGTTCAGAGAAAATAGGTAGAACATACATGTATGTATATTCAGAATTTAATAACCAATATACTAAAAAAATTGGAAATCCCCATGATAATCCTTCAAATGTTGATAAATATACATCAGTTTTACTACATGTTAAATATGAAATCAAACATGATAATATAATACCAACTAACCAAAGAAATACTGCAATTATTGCATAAATTATAAAGTTCATTTATTTTATACAAGATATTAAGTATCAAATGTATTTACAATACGTTCAAGAGACTTCAACATTTCCAATCGTTGTGAATAGTGTGGTCTAGTTAATTCTTTACATTCTTGTAAAGTTTTCCAAGAAATATCAGAAATTTCTTTTTCTTGGATACAATTTAGTTCTGTTAGTACTGGTTTTTCAGATTTAATTAAAGCAACAAAATATGTATGTAAATATCCAATACCATTAGTTCCAATAAATTGTTCTTTCAAAATAAGATTTGAGCATATTGTATATGAACTTCTTTCAATATTAGTTTCTTCACCAAATTCTCTAATTGCACAATCTAAGTCTGATTCTCTATGCATTCTTCTACCTTTAGGAAATCCCCATTCAGATTCGTCAAACCCTTTAATATCTATTAATAATTCTTTGAAATTTAATGTAATAAATTTTTCGGAAGAAGATTGATATTCTTTTGATGAAGTATCACTTTCATTACCCCAATGTCTAATCCATAAATCTTCAAAATTTTCAGATATTAAATATTTATGTTCTTGCATAGTCATATTTGATAATAATTTTCGGATATATTCACTATTTTCAATATCATATTTACCTCTCAAAAATTCTGTATAAGCCATACTTGATTTTCTTTTAACCATCAAAACTTCCAAAGATTTTTTTATTGGTAATTTATGATTATTAATTAATATTATTCCACAAGACATTGTTGGAAATAAACAAGATTTAAATACATGTCCCCTTTTTCCACAATTATTACAATACATCTTACTATTCTATTGTAGCATATGTTTATATTTCTGTTATTTTACTGCTTAATAACAAATGGGAGGATCCTCATCAAAAGTTGAAATACCTGCAACTCAGTCATTTGATTTTTCTAAATTAGCTACAGTTCCACTTGAAGCTGCACAAGATATGGGACGTCAAGCTGAACAAGCTCTTGGAGAAGTAAGTACAGCAGCACAACAATTACAATCACAAAATACATGGTTATCTTCAGCTTTATATTGGTTAGTAATACTTATTGCAGTTGCAGGTGTATCTACATTACTTTATTATTATGCTTGGCCTCCACTAAAAAATTTAATTTGGCCACCTGCACCTGCACCTGCACCTGCTACAGCACCTGCTACAGGACCTGTTACAGCACCTCCACCAGTTACAGCACCTCCACCAGGATCTAGTTTAAAGAATGGTCAAGTTTCTGAAGTTGTTTCATCATCAGGAGGAAGTGCATCATATGGATATCAATTTTGGTTATTTATTCAAGATTGGAATTATAAATTTGGAGAAGATAAACCAATTTTTTCAAGAAATGATCCTTCAAAGTCAATACAAAATCCTTCAGTAATGTTACATCCAACAGATAATTCTTTAAAAATAAGTGTTTCAGTATATCCTAATGAAAATACATCAAAAAATGATCCAGCTCCTGCAGGACATTCAGGAGCAACAGATGATGTATTTTTATGTGAAGTTTCAAATATACCAATTCAAAAATGGGTATCAGTATCAATAAGTGTAGATTCAAGAAACTTAGATGTATATTTAGATGGTAATCTTGTTAAATCTTGTTTATTAACAGGTGTACCAAAACCTGCAATGGGTGATGTTGTATTAAATGATAAAGGTGGATTTTCTGGATGGTTATGTGGATTTAATTCATATGCTAAATCATTAGTTCCATCAGATGTACAAATATTTAATGTAGGTGGAGTACCATGTAGTATTCCAGATGATAAAGCTTATTCAACAAAATTTGGATTTTTTAATTCTAGTGGTAAAGAAGTATCAAAATATGTATTTTAAGTAATAAATATAAATGTATACAGTCATATGTGTTGTTATTATATTATTTGTATTAGCTTGGTATTTTTTACCAAGTTCTGGATATATAATTTTTAATGGTGATGGAAATACGCAAGTACAATCTGTTCAATCAAAATTAACACAGTTTTCATATACAACTTGGATACGTATTGATTCATTTCCATATGGAAAACAACAAGTAATTTTTGTTAAAGGAACACCGGACTTACAAGAATCTTGTCCTGCTTTATTAATTGATGGAAATACAAATACTTTATTAGTAAAACTTGATACTTTTGCATCTCAAGAAACTATACCAATAGTTAATGTTCCAGCAAAGAAATGGTTACATATAGGAATAACAGTTGATGAAGATGACTTGAAAGTCTATGTAAATGGAATAGAATATTCTCATAAATTAATACATATACCTAAAACAAATTCTGGTCAACTTATAAGTTCACCAAATAAAGGATTTTCAGGTAAAATATCTAAACTTCAATTTTATTCAAAAGTTTTAAGTTCATCAGAAATGATAGGACAATCTAAAGATTATCCTGAACTTGATGAAAAAGACCAAGTTTTTCCACCATATTTTAGTACTGCATGGTTTAAAAACTAAGACTTTGTTGCATGTAATAATGCTTGTGCTTGTGAAGCTTGTGTAGATGCTGCTCCCATACGTTTTTCTTGAGTTTGTAAAGTTTCATCTAAAGTTTTAACTTTCTTTGATAATTTTTTAACTGTACTATCAACTTCTTCAAGAGTTAAATGTTCTCTTAAATAATAGACATATGAAGCACCTGCAGAAAATAGAAATAAGCCTAAAAGTAATAGTATTGGCATTTATTTAAAAGAGATGTTTTCTTTACAAGATATTCAAAGAAGTCGTTATGTTGTTTTTGATATTAAACCTGTGTTTGAAACTACGAATGCAATACCTATAATAAATTCAAATTCTGAAGTTCGTCAAAACATAGATGTTTCACAAGTTGTTTTTAATAAAGAAAATCTGTTACAATCTTTAACTGCAGATTCTTTATTAGAAAGTGACCAAAATCTTTCATTAGGTGAAGTTTATAGTGTAGGTTATGGATTAAGTTTTGCTCAGAATCGTGCTGCGATACCTAAAGTTCAAGATATTAATGATAATGGTGGAATAGTAACAAGAGGTTATGTTGGTAATAATGCTATTCCTTTACCTGGAACAACTGGAACGTTAATTCTTCCTTAAATAATAAATGAGTTCATCTTCTAATTTAAATTTACCAAAACAATATTGGTATACTGGTTTAACAGGAGCTCAAACTTTTCGCGATGCATCTGACCTTACATTATTTAAAAAACGTCAGTCATTGTATCAAACTAAAAATTTTACAACTAATTCTTCAACATTAGCTGTAACTCAATCGCAATCATTACAAAATAATATTTCATTTAGATTTGCTTATATTGGTTGTACAGGTGGAGTAGGTGCTACAGGTGGAGGATTTCCTACTAATATTAGATTTGGAGCTACTGGTGGATATTTTTAATTTTAATTATACATAGTTCTCCAAGGTTCATATTCTTTTTGACCATAATCAAATAATAATTTCTTAATTATAGAAATATTTAATTGCAAAGGAAATTCAACATGTAAATAAAATTTATAATCTTTCATAGTTTCTTCATCTGCAATTCTGAGCATATTTAAACGAGTAACAAGCATTTCTGCAGTTCTAATTAAAGTTCGAACACCTTGTTCTTTATATGAATATTCTGAAATTAAGAATTTTGAAGTTTCACCCAGAATAATATCTTCGGGTAAAAATCTCAATCTTTTTAAAAGTTCAGGCCATACATATTCTTCTAAAATAGTTTGTTTTTCTTTTTGTGAATAACCGCCACAATTTATAACTTGCATTCTATCACGTAAAATAGGATTAATTAAATTAATATCATTAAATGAAAAAACAAATAAACATTTAGATAAGTCTATATCAATTCCAGAAAAATATCTATCATGAAATTGTGAATTTTGTGTTTTGTCAGTTAAATGTATAAGCATACTTGCAATTTCTTCACCATGTGGTGTTCCTGAAATCTTATCTAATTCATCAAAATATAAGACCGGATTCATACACTTAGCATGCATAAGAGAATCTACTATACGACCCCACATTGAACCTTCATAAGTATATGAATGACCAGTATAATTAGCAACATCAGATGCACCACCCAAAGAAAAGAATTCGAAGGGACGGCACAATGCTTTAGAAATACCATTTTTAGCAATAGAAGTTTTTCCTACACCTATAGGACCTTGTAAAGCAATAACATTTCCAGAAGAATCTGGATTAGCAATCCATTGTGAAATTACTTGCATAATTTGTGTTTTTGCATTCAACATGCCATAAACAGCTTTATCTAAAATTCTTCTAGAACTTTGTAAGAATTCAGAACATTTTTCTTTACCATCTTCTAAAATAACAGGTAGAGGAATAGTTTTTCCAAAAGGAATTTTTAAGAATGCATCTACCCAATTCTTTAATTTATAATGTTCGCCCGAATCTTCTTCTAATAATTTAATTTTTTTCATAACATTTGATTTCACATAATCAGTGACAGGTAAGTCTAATATACGAAATTTTAAAGGTGTATCTGAATCATCTGTAAAATTTTGTAAGGATTCCATTCTTTTATTTAAATTTATTTGTTGACTTACACTCAATTTCTTAAAATATATTAATTCTTTTTTTGTTAATGGTAGTAAAGGAGTAATTTTTATAGGTGGAGGTGGCAGTGGTTCAGGTTGTGCTTCAGGTTCAGGTTCAGGTTCTGCAGAAATTTCTAAATTTTGTATTTGTAATAATTCTTCAACTTTCATTTTTCTTTTTCTTTTTGGCGGTGGGTCAGTTAAATCAGCAGAACCTTTACGTTGAGAAGGATTTTCTCTTGAAGGTCTTTTTGGCATGCTATTATTTTCATACATACAAAGAAAAACAAAGATTTTATTTTTTTATTATTAATAATAATGTAATGGAAGAAGTTGAAAAGGCAGCAAAAGAAGCACAAGAAATTATTGATAAAAATGCTGCAGGTAATCCACGTATTAAAAAAATGATGGATATTGTACATAAATTTGTTCAAACAGAAAGAGTTATGTGCTATGGAGGAACAGCAATAAATAATATTTTACCAAAAGAAAAACAATTTTATGATTCTAAAGTTGACATACCCGATTATGATTTTTTTTCGATTGACCCACAAAATTTATGTGTGAAATTATCAAATAAATTAAAAAAAGCAGGTTTGAAAGATATCGAAGCAAAACCCGGAATGCATCTTGGTACATTCAAAGTTTTTTGTGAATATGTAGGTGTTGCAGATATATCTTCAGTAGAAAAAGATTTATTTGAAAGATTATGGAAAGATTCAATTGTAAAAGATAAGATACATTACGTACCTGCTGATTTCTTACGTATGAATGTTTATTTAGAGCTTTCAAGACCTATGGGAGATGTATCAAGATGGAAAAAAGTTTTTGGAAGATTAGAATTAATGAATTCTGAATATCCTATCATATGTCCAAAAAAACATGAAAAATTAAATGAAACATTAATGATACCTAAAATAAAAGAAAAAGTTGAAGACCTTTTAATTAAACATAAAATAGTTTTATTAGGATTTAATGGTGAATTATTTCATGAAAAAAACCAAGAATGGAAATTACCTTTAGATATCTTAGTTGAAGAAAAAGATGCTCAAAAAATTGTTAAAGAATTAATAAATATTTTTGGTAAAGGTGTTGCAAAAGCACGTTCTTATGAAGAATATCAAGAATTATTACCTGCACATACAGATATTATCGAAGATGAATTATTAGTTAGAGTTTATGAAACGATGGCATGTCATTCTTATCATGAATTAAAAACAGGATTACGAGTAGGTTCAATACCTACATTATTAAACTTTTTCTTTGCAATGTTGTATGCTGATAAAGAATTTGCGGAACATACAACACGACAAAGAATTATATGTGCAGCACAACGTTTAGTAGATATGGCAAATAGTAGTAAACGTAGATTTGAATTAGTAACACCTATAGATTGTATAGGTAAACAAAAAGAATTAATTGATATGAAAAAAGAAAGAGCATCTTTATATGAAAAAGCTTCTAAGAATAGAGAAGGAACATTATTTAAGAAATATTTCTTTTCTTATAAACCTTAAAGTTTTTGTAAGTCTTCTGCTAAATCTTCTAGTAAATCATCTGTAGGTCCATCCATATAATTAAACATACATTCTTCACACCAATAAACTTTATAATATTCTATTTCATATAAATCACGCTCATCTAAAATTTTTGTTTCACAATTATCACATATAAATTCTTGCACATCTTCCATCTTTTTCTTATAGTATTATCCTATACAAAATTTCGTTTTTTAAATTTACATATTATTTACGTAATAAACATAAATGCCAATTGTATTTGTGTCACCCGATTGTAAGAATAAAAAAATTCATGAAATTAAAGATGTAGTTCAAGAATTTGACTTAGTATTTATATCATCAAGTTCACAGAGTTCTGATTTATGTGATTATATTTCTCGTGAAATTGATTGTCCGCATATATATGTAAGTGAGAAACTAGATATAGAAAATTGTTCATTTGATAATTTTAATTGGGTAATTCAAAGAATTAATATGAAAGTTGGTTCAGTTCTTATAATTGCTCATCAAGCATATTTTAATAATTTAAAAAATAATTTTATTAGAGATGATTGGGAAGTTTTATCTTTTGATGATAAAGAAAAATTCTGGTAATTTATAAATTAGATTTAAACATCCATAATAGGTGTTAACCATTCATCCCATTCTTCTTCTGGAATTTGAAATTTTAGAAGAAGGTTTTTACCTTGTGCATAAGCATCAGGTGGATTAGTTCTCAAAATTTCTGCAAACTTTTCACCAAGAATTTCCAAAGGAGATTTTATTTCAGTATCTAGTTCATCTAAATAACCTGATAAGATATTACATAATCTAGTAAGATTACCTTGCTGGCACATACCAATATTATCTTCTAATTCTGAAGCAAGAATTTTCTTTAAGTCTTCATTATGAGGTGATGTTTTAATATATTGCCATACTGAATTGAGTATACGAGGGTAAATCCCAATACCTAAGTCATAAATATCTACTTCTTCACAATATTTATTCATCATTTGTGAAGCAGCTTTTTTAGAAAGATTACAATCTAATATAATTTCTCCTGGTGTTTTCAAAGTTTCAGTTGTATATTCAATTGGAACTGGAATTTCCAGAATTTGTGTTGTCATTTTTTTAACTTTTTCTACAATAATTGTTGTATGAATATTTTGATTATCTTGAGCAAATGCTTGTAGTTGAGGTTGACCCAACCAAGGTTGAGCTTGAGCTTGCTGAGCTTGAGCTTGAGCTCGCCAAGCAGCACGTCTTTCAAAACGTATTTGTGCTAGCAAATGTAGTCTATTATGTTCACGAGTTCTATAAGGTAGATCTGCATCATGTCCAAGAACAATAGTTTCTTCAGCAATGAGAGTTTCTAAGTCATGCAAAACTGTTTGATATCTAATATGTTCTAGACGTTTTCTTGAATTAAATGTAGTTCTATCTGTAGTTCTTTTTACATAATCAGCATAAATTTCATTAGTATTTTTTCTATGAATATATGAATATTCAAGTCTTCTAGTTTTATTTGGACCATATTTTTCAAAAGTTTTTGTATGAATTTTACATCTTGTATTTTCAAGACATAAGACTGAACATTTCACTCCATCATGTTTAATTGCAATACATTGCATTTTTATTTAGTAAAAGTTTTTTATATTTAATTCAAAAATCTAGAAAAAAATTCGTTTTACATTTTACAACAATTCTAAATAAACTAAAAAATATTTACGTATAGGAAATTTATGTACTTTTATTCCTGGAATTTCAAATCTTTTCCAATTATAATTTGATGGTAATTTTAAAAATGTATATCGTGGTTTCCAATCTTGCATAAATATTTTCTCTAAAAATAAATCAACTCTTTCCTTACCTAAAAAAAGATCTAAGTTTTCTTGCTCTTTATATGATGGACCACCCCATGGTGGATCCAAATAAAGAATATCAGTATCCCATCTATATAATTTAGTTGAATCACCGTGATAAAGTTTAACATTTTTCAAATCATATTCTTTAATATTATGTTTTAAAGCATCAAAATTCTCTTTATTAATTTCTATTGAATCTACACGATCAAAATTCAGACCAAATAAAATTGTATCACCACCAACATTTCCAGTTAAATCTGTCAAGTCTAAATGTCTAGTACCTGTGATATCTAAAATATGTTTTAATATTTTTTGACCATCTTTTCTTTTAGTAATACTATATTCACCTTCAGGTGTCAAAATTAACTTTGAATAATCTACACCTTTCTTTTCAGGGAACATTATATTCATTATACATATGATATAAAAATTATTCGTTTAATTTTAAGGAAGAACCATATCTTTACTTAAAATTAAATTCCAAGCAATTTTGCGTTGTTGTTGAAGATAGAGCGGGTCTGCTCCAGCTTCACGTGCACACTCAATTATTTCATGAGTTTTGTCTAAGAAATCCATAATTTCTTCCACAGTAGGTTCTTGTGGAAGTTCAGGCAAAGCAGAATAAACATAATATTCTGCCATTTTGTCGTTATTACTTTGTTGAATTTTTATAATTCGTTTTAATCAATTTTAAGACGATTTAATTTATTTCGTTGTGTTTTTACTAAAGTATTTGTAGATAAACGATATTGTACAGTAGGTGAATTTTCTAATCTTTTAGATAAATGTTTAAATAATTCACATGCTTCTTTAATTTCAGGAATATTTAATACAGATAGTTTACTACACATAGTATTTGTTAATTCACGATTTTTTTGAATTAATTCAAACTCTCTTTTTACAATGCCTTTTTTATATTGTAATAATGTTGGAAAGTAACTAGATATTAATTCTTTAACTTCAGGATTTGTATAATAAAACTTTTTAAATATATATTCAAGATCTACATAAAACTGCAAAATATAAAAATGATGTAATGTTCTTAAATAAGGTAACATACTATTCATTAACCAAGAATAAACTTCAAATGGAAAAAGACCAATCACATCAGGATTAATTTTATATCTTTTAAGGTAATGTTCATGAATTACTTCAAGTTCATTAGAATATTTTCCTCCCAATAATCTTTTTAAGAAATTTTCTAATAAGTAATAAGGAAATTCTATTTTTGAAAATTTTATTCTGAATGAACGTTTACCTACATTTAAAGCTGTATGTATTGAAAATTTTGCTTTAGAATTTATAATATCTTCAATATATTGTGAATCATATTCTAAAGAAGGTAATTTTACTATATCAGATATCCATATAAGTTCATATCCAGCAGGCCAACTAAATAATGGTAAACATTTAATTAAATAACCAAAATATCCTTGATGGTCAGTCCGATCTTTATAATAAAATTCAGGACAATCATATAAAACAAATTCTAAATTATCTTCATATTTAAAATCATCTGCTATACTTTTATTAAGTTTATCAACATATATTCTAATATTTGCATTTTGAGGAGCACCAACTAAAAAATCAATTAACATTAATTTAAATTCTTCTAAAGACCACCATATAGATGAAGTTTCCATAATTAAATATATTGAAATAACAATTAATATTGGACGTTTTGTTATTGCTGGTTTTAAAATAGTTGTTGTTATCATTATTATATTAATTGATTTGAATTTGTAGAAATTATATGATAAATACCCGGTTTTTTTCTAGTATTATTTGAATACATTTTAAAATCTTTTATAGCTTGAGTTTCTTCAAGTTTATCAAGTATTTTTAAAGATAAATTTAAATACTCATCATAATTTATAGAATCAGTATTAGAAAACCATGTTTCTATTTGTAATCGTCTTAATGATAAAAGATAAGTATCAATTATAGTTCTATTATTATTTATATAATATAATGCTGGAAGTATTGTCATTATATCTAATTTTTTATAAACAATAATTTTTTTATTTAATGTTTTTAAATGGTTAAATAAATCAACATTAGTAAATAATTCATCTATACCATAAGGACATAATTCATCATCTTTAAATAAAAATTTCGAATATGAACCTTTTTTTGAATTATCATATGTAATAATTTTTTGAACAATTTCTGTTTTTCCACCTTGTTTTAAATCAATTAAAAAATCATTTAATAACTTTATTGGAAATTGAAATTTAGATAAAATTTTATAGTTTACTATATTATGTTTTACAAAAACCCATGGAACATTATAATAAACATTTGATACATAAGAAAAATCTGCATCTTTTAAATCATCAATAAATTGTTTATCAAATTCTAACTTAATTTTTAAATCAATATCACATATCCATACAATTTTATAATCAGAAGGCCAATAAAATAAAGGTAAGAAACGTACTAATGTCCCAAATGTTCCTGTATGACCTTTTCCAATCTTAAATTCGGGACAATCAAATTTTATAATTTCAAGATGTTTAATATCAGAATAATTTTTAGCAAGGTATTCAGTTGAATCATCAACATATAATCTTATATTAGCAAAAGATGGACATTCATAAATGAATTTTTTCAGTTTAATTTCATAACCTAAAAAATCTCTATATGGATTTTCCATCTTAAAAATACATATACTTAATAAAACAGAACGTTCAAGTTCTACTTGTTTTAATTGTATTGTGTTTATCATTATAATAAACTTATTTTTAAAAAATATAATTTCAACAATAGATAATAAGATGTCACAAATTATAACAAAAGTTTTAAAACAAGGAACAAAACATCCAAATGTAATATCGTGTTCTTTTTTTACAATGGAAGATGCATATCGTTCTTTTGAAAAATATGAACGACATTTACAAACATTTTTAAGACAAACTAAAATCTTTAAAAATTTTGAAGTTAGAATTTATACTGATGATACAGGTTCTGATTATGCTTTAAAAGTTGCTAAAGATTCGAATATAACAGTAATACATTTTGATTGTCCAGAATTTCGTGAAGGACGCGGACATATAGGAACATTTGGAACTTTTGCAAGATTTCTTCCTATGTTTGAAGAACATGAACTTACATGGAGTTCAGATATAGATATTCCTGATAATTATTTTTCATTAGAAAATTCTAATTCAGATTTTCGAATTTATACACATTTATGTTATGATAGAAAAGTCTATGGGAGAAAGTATACAATAAGTGCTGGGCGTTTTATTTCAAGACATCAATTACCTCGTGCTTTATTAACACGTTTTTTAAATAAAATTTCAGATGGTGGATATAATAATGAAATAAAAGCATTAAATGATGCAAATAAACGTAAACCTTCTTCAAATTTTCCTTATGGCATGGATGAATTATTTTTAAATTGGCCTGTATACGATTGGATTAAAAAACGCGATTATCAAATAAATATTTTAATTGATTATGTTCCTACAACATTAATTTCTTATAATGCTGGAATGACTAAAGATGAAGATGCAATAATTTTTGAATTTTATAAAACTAATAATAAAAAATTAATGCCAAAATTGATAGATTTATATACCAGAAAAGTGCCTTTAATTATTGATAAGTATCCATGTTTACAACCTTTACTTGAAAAACTAAAAAATCCTTCCAAGATTAAAAATGATTTTTATGAAAGACTTCAAATAAAAAGTTCTGATTTATAACTATTTTTCTTTTCTTCTAGTTTTTTCTAAATTTTTAGTTGTAAATCGATATTCTACTACTGTTGTATCTTTAAGTTTTTTTGAAATTTTTTCATAAAATTTACATGTTTCATTAATTTCTGGCACATTTAAATCTTGTAATTTTCTGCATGATTCATTACTTATTTTTCTGAATTCTTGTAATAATTTAGGAAAATCATCAACGTCTTTTTTAATCATATGCTGTTTATAATCTTTAATCTGTTGAAAGCTTGTATTTAAAATTCTTTTTACATCTGGATTGGTATAATAAAGTTTTTTAAATAAAGGTTCTAAGTCAACATATACTTGCAAAATATACCAAATATTTAATTTTTGAAGATATTTTATCATATCATACATTAACCATCCATGAATTTCAAAAGGTGCAAGACCAATATTTTCTTTATTAACATTATATCTTTTCTTATAATATTCATAAACTAGTTCTAAATCAGTAGAATAATAACCATTTAAAAGTTTTTCTATAAATTTATTTAGGATTCTAATAGGTATTGGAATTTTTGTAATTTTTATCATAGCTTCGGTGCGAAATCTAGAAGGAGCAGTACTTGAACCATATGGTGAAGTACCTCTTTTTAAAATAAGTTTATTTTTTGATTCTAAAAAATTATCTAAATATTTTTCACTCATTTCTAAACTTGGAAGATAAGCTAAATCTGTAACCCAAACAGCTGTATATCCTGAAGGCCAATCAAAAAATGGTAGACGCTTAACAAAATATCCAAATACTCCTTGATGATCTTGTCCATCTTCTGAATAAAATTGTGGACAATCAAATTCTACAAATTCTAATTGTTCTTGATATTTAAAATCATCTACTATATATTTAGTATTTTTATCGACATATATTCTAATATTTGCATTTTTAGGTGCATCATCTATAAAATCTATAAGCATATACTTAAACTCAGTTAATGAAAATAAAGTCCAATCACCTAACATCATATAAATAGAAATAACAATTAATAATGGTCTTTTTGTTAATGCTGGTTTTAAAATAGTTGTTGTTATCATTATTTATAATTTATATTAAATCTTTGGTATTAATTTGTATTATATGATAAAGACCAGCTTCAACATTAACTTTTTTAGAATATTTTACAAAATCATCTAAACGTTCTGGATAAAATCCTGCTTCTTTTAATTCATTAATTAATTTTAAACATTTTGCAATAAATTCTTTTGATACATCAATACCACGATCCCATATCTTAACTTGTAAATTTTTTAAAGATAAAATATATTTATCAATTATATCATGTGATTTATATGTAGTATAATATAGTGGAGTTAAAGATTTCAAGATATCAATTCTATTATAAACAATAATTTGTTTATTTAAACTTTTCATATAATTAAATAAATCTACATTAGTAAATAATTCATCTATACCATAAGGACATAATTCATCATCTTTAAATAAAAATTTCGAATATGAACCTTTTCTATTATTATCATATGTAATAATTTCACTAACTTTTTCTTTAAAATCTCCATTTGAAAGTTTTTCTAAAAAATCCATTAATAATTCTTTAGGTAATGAATGTCTTGAAATAAATCTTCCTGCTGCAATATTATATTTTCCATTTGACCATGGAACATCATAAAAAATATTCGACATAATTGAAAAATCTGATGTTTTAATTTGTTCAATAAAAAAATATGATAAATCCATCATATTAATATCTATGTCTGATGTTACAATATATTTATATTTTAAAGGCCAATCCATAAATGGTAAAAATCTCATTAAAGTTCCAAATGTTCCTGTATGACCTATTTGAATTTTAAATTTTGGACATTCAAATTTTATAATTTCTAAATTTTTGAAATCCATAAATCTTTTTGCAAGATATTCTGTTGAATCATCAACATATAATCTTATATTTGTATATGATGGACAATCTCTAATAAATCTTTCTAAATTAATTTCATAACCTAAAAAATTTCTATATGGATTATCCATCTTAAAAATACTTATACTTACAAGACAATTACGTTCACTTTCTAAATGTTTTAAAAATGTAGTTGTAATTTCTACCATTATTATTTATTCAGTTATAAATTGTAACATTAGAATTTTGTATAATAATCGAAAATCTTCCAAAAGAGTAATTTAAATCATTCATTTCTTCATCTTGTTGTTGAGCTTGAGGCTGAGCTTGAGGCTGAGCTTGAGGCTGAGCTTGAGGCACAGAAAGTTCTTCTAGACTGACAGATAAATGTCCATCTGATCTATTATAACCAAATCTGATTTTTGCTGGTGTAAATTGATTAGCCCACACTTCAAAAGTTGGGAATTCCAATTTTGAAGTATATTCTAGCCAAACACTTTTTTTTGCATAAAATTTCAAATGTTTTTTATCTGTAAGAAGTTCATTTTCTGGAAAGAAACTTGGTTCACCTTTTTGTAAAGTACCTTTAATTTCAAAGAGTTTTCTTTTAAACAAATAATAATTTTGTCTTAGATATTCTTCCATTTTCTAGTTTTTTATTTTACAAATGAATGAAAGAATGAAAAAATGTCCGTTTTTTTAAACTAAGTTCTGCATAACATTCTTGTACATCCAGGACAAATATATTTAATTTCTTTTGCAGTTTTTATGCTATAATACATAAATTCTTTGCAAATTTGATTTGAGCATAAATATGTTATTGGAATGCGTATATTTGCAAGTTTTTGAAATTCTGAACGTATAATAAGTTTTTCAGTTTGTTCTGAAATTGTTTCTTGAGTAATGAATAGTTTGCATAACCATAAGAACATTTTTTCTTTTTATAGAAAAATTTTCACAGAAATAAAAGTTCGTTTTTTCCATAAAAAATGGTGTCATAACGGACACCGGCGTTTACATGTCGGGCTCGCCACCCTCACAAGTCCCATAGGGATTGTAGCGCTCGGGATGAGGATTTGTAGTGGAGGGCGGGAGAGGCGCTGAGTAGTTGCGCTGAAGCTCGCCACCCTCACAAGTCCCGTAGGACTGGGGCTGGGGGGTGCGCAGTGCAGCAGAACGTCCAAAGTAGACGGGAAGGAACATTGAGCCCAAGCTTAAGTTGGTAAAGGTGAGAGGCGGAGGGAAGATGCTGGTGTTGGTCAGGACTAAAGCCTCGGCGGAGGGCTTGCCATAGGAAAGTAGCTGGAAGCAAGCGCGCTCAAGAAGCTCAGACGGCTGAGAGCATGGCTCTGAGCACTCGCAGGTCTTAATGGGAAGGAGTGTGGAGGAAAGAGGGTTCTCGCCACACTGGTCATTGGTGCAGTTCCCGTAAGGATCTGTCGTGCGGTGGCACGCAGAGCAGCAGGGATCCGCACCGCCGTAAGCTTGGCGGTTGGGATTGTTCCCGCACTCTTCAGGGCAGGCTTCATTTGAAAGCTCTGAGCACTTTGAGCAAAGAGGCGGGGGTAGGCCTGACATTTTTTTCGCTGGAGGCCTTTTGTAAAAATGTATATCTTACGAAAAAAAAATCCGTTTTCCTCTAATTTAAGAAGAAATGGGGGGCTCATTCAAGAAATAGTTCAATGATTCTAAGACTCCATTATTTTGCTCCATTGCAGCTAGAACAAGTCTTGCTTGCTCTACCTTTAATTGGAACAAAGCCAGACTTCTCATGTATTTGAGTGCAAAAGCACTCTGTTCTTCGAAGTCTTCAAGACTTTGAGAGACATCGAATTTGGCAAGAGAAGTGGAGGCTTGGAGCCAAGCACAGTTTGTTTTCTGTGCTAGGTTGGAAGTAAGATCGCGAATGAGCTGGGTGAGTTCAATAGCGGACATTTGTGTGGGACGATCGTAATCTTATAAATAGAAAATTCGTTTTACATTAATTTATGTATAGTAATTCTTGATATAACTGCCATAATAAATGTCCACCACCACAAAGGAAATACTGTTGAACCTTTTTTATGAACACCAAATTTTCTTAAACCTCTAGGTCCAAATGTCATTGAAGGTTTCAAATATATGAAAGCTGAAAACATAAATAAAAATAATGATATTGTCCACAACATTGGATTTTTTCGAATTAAGTTCTCCATTATCATTTCCTTGCTAAAATTTAAGTGAAGAATGTCCTTTGTCCTCCCATCAAGAAAAGCTTTCTCAGATTTTATTACACGTATATTTAAGAATTATAGAGATTCATCTGATAAAGATACTGCCGATATTGATTTATGTGAAAGTCGTACAGGACCAGGAAAAGAACTTTTACCTTATCAAAAATTAGTTAGAGATTATCTTGTTGCTGAAACACCTTATCGTGGTTTATTAATTTATCATGGTCTAGGTTCAGGAAAAACATGTTCTGCAATTTCTGTTGCTGAATCACTAATAGATACAAGAAAAATATTTGTTATGTCACCCACATCTCTTGAAGAAAATTTTCGTGGTGAATTACGAAAATGTGGTGATCCATTCTATCAAGAAGAAAATCATTGGGAAGTCCGAAAAATTAATACAGAAAAAGATATTGAACATGCTAAAGGTCTTGGAATTTCACGAAAATTTGTAGATAAATATATGGAATATTATGTAACTATAGCTGGAAAAACTGCAAATTTTAAAGACTTAGATTTACCAACAAGAAAGAAAATTTCTGAACAAATAAATGATATTATAGAACAACGATTTACATTTGTGCATTATGATGGTATACAAAAAGCAAATATTGATGTATTATTTCCTCCTCAACCCGATTATTTAGATAATTCTGTTATAGTTATTGATGAAGTTCACAATTTTATTCGTTCTGTTCTAAATCAATCTGAATTAAAAATGAGGATCTACGATTTAATTTATAAAGCAAAAAATTCTAAATTAGTTCTTTTATCAGGAACACCAATTATAAATAAACCTAATGAAATTGCTTATTTAATGAATCTTCTGAGAGGACCTATAGAAAGAATTTCTATTCCTGTAACACCTGTATCATGGGATGAAGGTATGATGACAGTATTTTTTCGTAGTATTCCTGAAATAGATACAATAGAATATAATTCAATAAAAAAATTAGTTATGTTAACAAGAAATCCTCCTAATTTTGAATCTGTATATAATGAAAAAAAAGAACGTATTGCTGTAAAATATAATAAAGATTTAGGACAACCTGATTTTAAAGAATGGGTTTCTTCATTTAAAGTTAAATTTAATGAAAAATTTGCAAGTGAGATGGGTGAACCTTTTGTAGAAGAATTAGAATGTTTACCAACTAAATTTGAAGAATTTGCTCAAACTTACATTGATGGTCTAAAAATTAAAAATGCTTTGATGTTTCAAAGAAGAATTCAAGGTTTAGTATCTTATTTTAAAGGTGCAGATGAACGCTTATTACCTAAACGTATAGAAACTGATGAAGAATTAGTAAAAGTTGAAATGTCTAATGAACAATTTTTAAGATATTTGGAAGTTAGATGGAAAGAAATTAAACAAGATTCAAGAAAAGGAAAAGGACAAGATGAAAATCCAACTTATCGAACTGTATCACGTCTAGTATGTAATTATGCAATTCCACCAGATTTAATAGATGAAGATGGAACAAAAAATAAAGAAGAAATCTTAGAAGAATTAGGTAAAGATCCCAAGCGTTATTTATCATCTGAAGGTCTGAAAATCTTTTCACCTAAATTTTTAGAAATTACTCGACGTATAAAAGAATACATTGGTAAACCACCATATCATAATCAATTCGTATATTCTTTTTTTAAATCTTTAGAAGGTGCAGGTATTCTAGGATTAATTTTACAACAAGAAGGATTTCAAGAATATAAAATTATTGAAACTCAAGCAGGTTATATAGAAGATCCTTCGATGGATCCTTCAAAACCATCTTTTATGTTTTATAATAGTGATTCACCTGATGTAAGAGAACGTAATTATATGCGTCAAATTTTTAATGAAGATTATGAAGATGGATTTCCTTTAACATTGAAAGATTCTATTGAAAAATCGAAAACAAGACTTTGTGTTATGTTTGGTTCAGGTTCTGCAAAAGAAGGTATTACTTTACGTAAAGTTCGTGATGTACATATAGTTGAAGCTCAATGGAATCCAGGAGATTTAGATCAAGCTATAGGACGTGCAAATCGTATATGTTCACATGCAAAATTACCAATGGCAGAACGAACTTTCAGAGTACATATTTATGTAACAGTATTTTCACAAGAACAAATTGTAGGAATTGAAGGACCAAATATAGTTTTAATTAGAAGAAATGATATGGCATTAAAACGTTATGATTCTGAACAACCTATAGATACATTTATGTCAACAGATGAATATATGTATGAAAAAGCATATGAAAAAGATCGTTTAATTAAAAACTTGAATCTTTTATTAAAACAAGCTGCAGTAGATTGTGAAATTCATAGAAAGTTACATTCAAAAAATGGAGAAGTTTTACAATGTATGAGATTTGATACAACAACAAAAACTGAAGATTTAGCTTATAAACCTAATGCTACAACTGATGAAAGAGATGCATTTTATTTAAGAAATATTATAAGAAAAAAACGTCGACTTCAAAAAGTTCGGGTTCGTGGATTTGAATTAATTTTTGATCCTGATTCTAAAGAAGTATTTGATGCTCAAGCTTATGAAGATAATCGAAGATTATTAAAATTAGGAACATATACTTCAAATGAAATTAATTGGTTTCGTTTATAATAAAGAATGCCTATGTCAATGAGCACTTCTGATATGATTCGTTTAAAAAGATTAGAAAGTAGAGTTACAGAACCTGATGTTTTTTCTCCATATTCTACTATTGTTCCTGCTAATACTCCTCCTAACAATACTGCATCAACAGTTTTTGTTATTTCGTGTATAGATCCTCGTTTTACTTCTGCAGTTGAAGAATATTTACTTGGACAACTTGGACCTTCAACAACTTATGATTTATTTGTTTTAGCTGGTTCATCAATGGGCGGTAGATTAAATAGTAATGGGACTCCTATTCCGGCATGTTCATTAGTTTCTGTAAGTAATAGTTGGAGAGAAGTTTTATTTGATCATATTCAAGTTGCAATTTCATTACATAATGTTTCAAAAATTTATATAATTGATCATTTAGGTTGTGCAGCTTATGGAGTTTGCGGTGCTACCGATACTGCAGTCGGTCATCGTGCTCAGTTTAATCTATTAAGAAATGCAATTGCAACAGTTTCCCCAGCTTTGACTTTTTTTCCAAATGGAGTAGGTGGTCCAAATTCTAATAAAGTTGCAGGAGAAGCTATATTTGGAGTGGGCGGAGCAAATATTACGGGATTATATTTTGATACACCTGTAGGATTAACAACGCAGTTATTTGATTATACCGTAAGTGCACCAGGAACTTCTGTTGGAACATTTGTATATCCTGCATCATCTGGAGCAAAAGTTTTAGTCTTAGGTTGTATTGATCCCAGATTTTCTGAAATTTTATCATCATTTTTAATTAATTTTAAAGAAGTTCAATTTACTTATGATTTATTTATTATGGCAGGTTCATCTTTAGGTGTAAATCAATCATATTTAGCAAATGGAACTCAACGATTAAATAATAATCGAGGAGATTACCCTCAAAATTTATTGGCTGTTGCAGGAGCAGGAAGTATTGGTTCTTTAGGACATAAGTGGGGACCTACATTTTTTGATCATTTATCAGTAGCTGTTTCAGTTCATAATATTACTGAAGTATGGGTATTTGATCATTTAGATTGTGGAGCTTATAAAGCAATTAAATTTGGAAGTTTATCAGCAACAGATTTAGATCCTGGTCAACATGTTCCTGAAATTCAAAAATTACAAGCATCTATTAAAACTGCTCGTCCTTCTTTAGCGTTTAAAGGATTTATTATGGATACTGCTGGAACAATAAATAAAGTTGTTGATGATAAAAATGGGGTTTTTTTAGATACTATAACATTTCCTTTTGTTGTAGGAACATTTGGTTCATCAAGAATTCGTGCACCTGCTTCTGAAATTATAGATTTACGTGCAAAAGCATCCGCAGATTTTGTGTTGAAAAGTCAAACTCAAGTTTCTCCTAACGGGTTTTCTAATCAATTACAAGTAACAAAATTAACACCTGCACCTTCAATAACATCAGTTTTACAAACAAAAGTTGGACCATTAAAATCAACACTTTTGAATCGCAATAGATTATAAAAAGAATGTCAGGACGTATAACAAGATATACACCTGGTGGTGGATATTGTGATTTTGGAGTTCAATATAAAAATCCTGGTCCTGCAGGTCCAGCTGGGGCACCTGGAGCACAAGGAGTAACTGGTGCAACAGGACCTACGGGACCTAAAGGTGATATTGGTGGGACATTTTTAGGTCCAACTGGTTCAATTTTATGGTATGATGGTTCAGGAATTTCTGGAGTTTCGGGATTTACATATACTCCTGCTTCTGCAGGAATAACTGCAAAAGTAGTTTTACAAGGTGATTTCTTACCATCAGCAGATAATTTGTATAGATTAGGAGGTCCCACAAATAAATGGAAAGGATTATATGTATCTGCAACTACGATTTTTATTGGTGATATTTCTATTTCTACAGATTCTAATGGAAATATAAGTTTTATTAATAATGCTCCGGGTTCTTCAGGAACTTCAGCTACACTTTCTACTGTTACAGGAAGTATTATAACAACAGATTCTGGAGGTGTAACAGGTATAGCAGGTGGTAATGGCGCAACTGGTGCAACTGGTGCTGATGGAGTTACTGGAGCTGATGGTGCAACTGGCGCAACGGGTGCCGATGGAGTTACGGGAGCTGATGGCGCAACTGGTGCTGATGGAATTACTGGTGCAACTGGTGCTGATGGCTTAACTGGAGCCACAGGACCTACGGGACCTACAACTGCATATATCTTTGATGGTGGAACGGCAGGTTCAACTTATAGTATTGGACCTGCATTTGATTGTGGAACATCTTTTTAATTTTTAAGTTTAATTATAATAATATAATAAATGCCATTTATACAACTTCAATTTCGAAGAGATTTATCTTTAAATTGGATTTCAAATAATCCTACATTAGCACCTGGAGAATTAGGTATTGAAACTGATACAAATTTCTTTAAAATTGGAACTGGGGCAGGATGGATAGGAACTTCATATGGTGGATTGAATGGTGCAACTGGTGCAACTGGTACTGACGGAGTTACCGGTGTAACTGGCGCCGATGGCGCAACTGGAGCTGATGGCGCAACTGGAGCTGATGGAGTAACTGGAGCTGATGGCGCAACTGGTGCAACTGGTGCTACAGGATATATGATTTTTACTGGTGATTGGAATCCTGCAGGAACATATAATCAAAATGATTTAGCTTTTGATAATGGTTCAATTTATTATTGGTTAGGATTAACATCAGGAAATTCAGCAAGTTCACCTTCAAATGATGTAGTAAATTGGGGTTCATTATCTCTACCAGGTGCAACTGGTGCCGATGGAGTTACGGGTGCCGATGGAGTTACGGGAGCTGATGGCGCAACTGGCGCAACTGGTGCCGATGGAGTTACGGGAGCTGATGGCGCAACTGGCGCAACGGGAGCTGATGGAGTTACGGGAGCTGATGGCGCAACTGGCGCAACGGGAGC
>Ga0114958_10000658_pt1 | contig 29282 bp, 24 predicted proteins | sample C_130208_EF_Meta_FD_89577 | JGI IMG/M metagenome (GOLD analysis project Ga0114958, IMG submission 89577) | Freshwater microbial communities from Lake Croche, Canada to study carbon cycling - C_130208_EF_MetaG | ecosystem: Environmental > Aquatic > Freshwater > Lake | place: Lake Croche, Canada... | reverse complement strand
GTGGGTAGGCGCCATGCTGGGTCATCGCTTTGGTCTGCCGCTTGTGCCCCTAATCGCTCCAACGCTTGCGCTTGGATTGTCAGTTTGGTTTATGGATATGTTGATTGGTAAAGCCGAACGCAAGCAAAAGCAGTTTGTACAGGGTGCGTTTTCGCGCTACGTGTCGCCTGAAGTGGTCAAGCAGTTGATGGATCGGCCCGAAGCACTCAGCATTTCAGGGTTTAAGCGTGAGGTGAGCTTTATTTTTACCGATATCGCGGGCTTTACAACAATGTCTGAGGCGTTGAGTTCGGAAAAGCTCTCTGAGGTACTCAATGAGTATTTAGATGGGGCCTGCCAGATTATTTTGGGCTTTGAAGGCACTGTTGATAAGTTTATTGGCGATGCCATCATGACAATTTTTAATGCGCCGCTTGAGCAAGCCGATCATGCTACACGCGCCGTGCAGTGCGCCCTGGCGTTGGATGTGTATGCCGAGGCGTTTAGAAAAAAGCAAAATGCTCAAGGTATACCAATCGGTGAAACCCGCATTGGCGTGCATACCGGTTTTGCCACAATCGGTAATTTTGGTTCTCAATCGCGCATGGATTACACCGCCTTAGGCGATACCGTGAATACCGCAGCCCGTACCGAAGGCGTCAATAAGTATTTTGGTACGCGTGTCTGCTGCACCCAGCAAACCGTGCAACAAGCGCCTGAACAACGATTTAGAAAAATTGGTGATGTGGTGCTGAAAGGCAAGCTAGAAGCGGTTGGCCTGTTTTTACCCGTCACGCAAGAGGAGTTCGAGTCTAAGTTGACTGTTGACTATCAGGTGTTCTATTCGCTTTTGCAGCAAGCAGATTTGAGCCCGTCGGTGCTACAGCAAACAATTACGCTGGCCGAGCGCTATCCGACAGATCCGTTATTTCAGTTTCACTTGCAACGACTGCACGCACAGGTGTTTGGAGTGGTCATTCGGATGGAGGATAAGTGATGGCCACTCAAGCGTTACACGCTTCGAATTGTTCGATGGTCAAAAGGCTATCTTTAGCGTTGACCTGCTTGCTAGGCGTGTCGGTTCACGCCGCCACGCCCCATCTTGAGGCGGGCGTACAAACAGCGCGAGAGTCGCAAATGGATGTTGCGGCACAGCAGCAATTGCAAAACAATCAACTGAATCAGTCGAATAACGCCCAGCAAGGCTTTAATTTGCAGATGCAACGTACTGACAAAACACCGATCAAAAAATCGCTCGATGACTTGCAGTTCAATGTCAACGAGGTTGATTTTGATGGCAACGCTGTTTTTACGGATGCGGCTTTGCAAGAGTACTTCGCAACGTATATCAATCGCCCAGTTTCGTTACCTGAATTGAATGAAGTCGTTGAAACCATTGAAGACAAATATAAGCAGGCAGGTTATTTTTTAAGTCGGGTGTATATCCCTCCCCAAACGCTAGAAAACGGCGTACTTAAAGTCAAAGTGATCGAAGGCTTCCTAAGCGAACTTTTTGTCGAAGGCGGAACTGCCGGAAACCGTGCCAAGATCAGTGAGGTGACCGCAGGGCTGGTCAATAAAAAGCCACTTGATTTACCCAGCGTTGAAACGGCGATCCGAACTCTTAATGCGTTTCCGTCTACTACCGTTAATGCGGTCTTGCGGCAGGGTGCAGAGTTGGGTGCCTCAGAGATGGTGCTCAATGTCAGCCAATTGCCTGACTATTATTCGCTATCGGTCAATAACTTTAACTCGCCAGCGGTTGGCACCTGGGGTGCGTCTTTCGCCGGAACCGTCAACCGCGTATTTGACTTCGATAATCAACTGAGCTTTAGTACCAGTGCCTCGGTGGGTTCTGGCTCGGTTGACGACTTTAAAAGAATGTTGTCGTTCTCGGCGAAGTATTCGCAACCGATTGGTAACTCGGGATTGTCGGCAAGCTTAAGTTATCTCTACGCCCAAAGTCAGCCTGTGGCAACGGTGGCAGATCTCAATTTGCTCTCGCAGGGTACAACGGTTTCGCCTCGCCTAAGCTATCCAGTGTTTAGCAATCGTGGCAACTCGCTTGTGCTCGACTCTGGGGTGACGCTCAGCCAAACGCAGACGCTACTCGCTGGGACTCCCTTTACAAACGATAAGTCGACCGTTTTTGACCTGACTTTGCGTTGGACAAATACGACGTGGGCACAAGGGATTAGTAACCTGAGTGTTGGCTATTATCAAGGGCTCGCGGGTTTGAACGCATCGAGCGCGAGCGACCTAGGCGTATCTGTGCCGGGCTTTAATCCGTCATTTAGCAAGTTTGCGTTTAATCTTTCACGCACCCAATATTTACCCAATAAGTTTAGTGTTCATGCTGGTGCTGTTGGTCAATATACGTCGGATAGCCTGCTGATTGCGAATCAGATTTCCTTTGGTGGCCCACCGATTGGCCGCGCCTACTACTACGGCGCGATTATGGGAGACCGAGGCCTTGGCTTGTTTGCAGAGTTGCGCAAAGACGTCACGTTCTCTGACCTGTTTAGCCAACCCATACAGTTTTTTACCTTTGTCGACAAGGGTATGACCTACGTGAACACCAACGAGGCTGCAGGCAGGGTGGGCGGGTCGTTTAGCTTGACCTCATATGGTTTAGGTGTGCGATCAAACTTCTCAAAAGGCTCGGTCGAATTGTCTTACGCGCGGGGCGCCTCGGTTTTGAACACGATCGAGCCACCCCCTAATAGCCGTTTTCTGTTTTCAGGAATCTATTATTTTTAAAGTAGGTTGACAGGGCGCAGGTCGGCCTCTTGGCTGTCGGTGACTCTGTTGTTGCCACACGCTTTTTTTGGCGAGCTGATCGAGTTTGGTGGCGTTGTTGCTTGTGATTCTGAATGTGCGATTATTTTTGAAGGGAGCCCTTTATGCTGGCAAATATTTTAAACATTGGCACGATTCTTAGCACTGAAAAAGATGCCGAAAAGCTTTACGAAATTATCTTAAAAGCGGCGATGGATTTCACCCATTCAGACGCTGGCACACTTTATCGACTGTTTGACGATAAACAGCTAAGCTTTGACATTATTCATACGCGCAGCAAAGGCGTGCATGTAGGTGGTAAATCGGGTCACCCAATCACCTTAGCGCCGATCGAATTATTTTTACCTGACGGCACGCCCGATCACTCAAAGATCGTTTGTCATGCGGTGCATACCCACGAGACCGTTCAGGTTGATGACGTCTACGCAAGTACGCGTTTTGATTTTTCTGGCACGCACGCCTTCGACCAACAAAACGACTATCAGTCTAGGTCTGTATTGGCCGTACCCTTGCGCACCCCCGAGGGCGAAATTATTGGGGCGTTGCAATTACTGAATCCGCTTGATGAAAGTGGTGTCATCCGCTCGTTTACCATCGAAGAGCAAACGGTGGTTCGGTCGTTGGCGTCTCAAATGGCGGTGGCGCTTGCCAACCGGATTTTGATCGACGCGCAAGCGGCCTTGTTCGACTCAATGATTCAATTGATTAATAGTGCCATTGACGATAAGTCGCCTTATACCGGGGGTCACTGCTCGCGCGTGCCGCAACTCACGTTGATGATGGCGGACGCGGTCAATCGCTGTCATCAAGGACCGTTAGCAAACTTTAAAATGACTGAGGAGGATCGGGCCGAATTACGCGTTGCCGGCTTTTTGCATGATTGCGGAAAAATCTCGACACCCGTGCATGTGGTCGACAAGGCAACCAAGCTTGAGGCGATTCATGATCGAATCGCCATGGTTGAGCTTCGTTTTGAGTTGGTGATCAAAGAGATTGAAATTGCTGTACTGAAAGGCGAGTTGACTCAAGAGCAGGCGCAGCAAAAGCGCCAACAAGCCCTTGACGATATCGAATTTTTAAAGAAAAGCAATACCGGCTCTGAGTCGATGCGTGATGAGCATGTGCAGCGCATTGCACAGATCGCCCAGCATTACGGGTGGGTCGATGCCAAAGGTACGACGCACGCCGCCGTCACGCCAGATGAGGCTAAAAATCTAAGCATACGCTATGGCACGCTTAACAACGAAGAGCGTGAAATTATTAATCATCACATTGTGCTGACAATCAACCTGCTTGAACAATTGCCGTGGCCTAAGCATTTGCGCAATGTGCCTGAGTATGCGGGCGGTCATCACGAAAAGATGGACGGCAAGGGCTACCCTAAGGGCTTGACCCGAGACCAAATGTCAGTACAAGCGCGTTGCATGGGTATCGCTGATATTTTCGAAGCCTTAACCGCAAGCGATCGTCCGTACAAAAAAGCGAAGACTTTGTCTGAATCTTTAAAAATCATGGGCTCGATGAAGCTCGGCCAGCATATCGACCCAGATTTGTTTGACGTTTTTATCTGGGAAAAGGTTTATCTTCAATATGCTCACGCCTACCTCGGTGCCGAACAGATTGATGAGATCGACGTCGCACAAATCCCCGGCTACGTTGCCCCCCCCGAAGGCTACCTGGCAACCACGCCATGAAAAGCGCATGGCGGTCTGACGATTGTCTGGCTGTACCAGCGCTTGATGCAGGCTTGATCTGGACAATTTGATCCGACTTAGCTTGCGCTAGCGTCCGTCGCCCGTCAGCATCACACGTTTTGTGTGAGGCTCAATGGGTCGATTTTGTGCGTGTGCGATGGTGCTTGGAGCGGTGCTTGTGCAGTGTCTGCCAACGCTGCCGGATCTTACTGGTTTGTGCGCGGCAAGCCTTGTTCTCATCATTTTGCTCGTTGCTCTGTCCAGGCTCCGTTCATTTCCTCAGCGAAAACAGAACTCCGTACTCTCGGCTTTAGGCCCTCAAGGTCAAATTCCAGCCTTAGCAGACCCTAATTTTCAACAAAATTCAGAATCGGCCTTGAACAGAGCCATCAAGCTGCTCAGCCCTTGCTTATCGCGAACCTTGTTGGTGTTTACCGCCTTGCTTTTAAGCCTGACTTGGGCAACTTGGCGAGCAGAGTCGCGCCTTTCAGCGGCGTTGTCGCCTGAGCACGAAAACGTCGTCACGCGGTTGACGTTTCGGGTCACCTCGCTGCCTAACGATACCTCAGAGAGCGTGCGCTTCGAAGCACAGGTGCTTGAACCCTTCAAAGCGGGGGTACCGGCCTCTTTGCAAGTATCGTGGCTAAAGACGCCGACTATGCAGCAGGTGTTACCCGGGCAAGTATTTCGTGCGGCGTTGGTATTACGTCGCCCGCATAGCAATCTAAATCCTCAGGGCTTTGATTATGAGGGGCATCTCTTTGCAAAAAATATTCGAGCGCTGGGGCGTGTCCGCGGGCTGCCGCTCATGTTAGCGGATGAGCCCTACGCAAGCTTCTCAGTGAGCGTGGCACGCGCTCGGCACATCGTGCGACAAGGGATGCGCCGTGTGACGGCAAACATGGCCTACGGCGCGGTACTGATCGCGCTGGCTATTGGCGATCAAGATAGTGTCAAGCAAGAGCATTGGCAAATCTTTAATGTGACGGGGATTACTCATCTAGTCTCTATTAGTGGCTCGCACGTTACGATGTTGGCGGCTGTCGGCGGGTGGGTCATGCTCTTGGTGATGAAACGAGCTCGTTGGCGTGGACGTCTGCTTTGCGAACGGGTACCCGCCAAAGTCATCGCGACGCTTGCTGCGATGTTGGTGGCCTGGTTGTATTGCTTATTGGCAGGTTGGGGCGTGCCAGCACAACGTACGTTTTTTATGTTGGCCTGCGTAGCCGTATCGATACTGATGCGTCACACCCTGTCGGCTTCACGAGTGCTAGCTGCGGCGGCAGCTGTGGTGGTGGTGGCCGATCCGTGGGCGCCGCTGGCAACCGGTTTTTGGTTATCGTTTTTGGCGGTAGGGATTTTGTTTGCGGCCGGGGCGGCGGGCAGCATCAGGCGCGAGGTGACGCGCACAACGCCTGCCACTTGCGTCAAGTCAGAGGGTTCGGCGCAAGAAGCCGACAGTTCGAATGCAAAAGCGATCGTATTCAAGGAGGCATCCAAAAAACCTGAGATCAATGCAAGCCGAGCCTGCGCGCACTGGCAAAGCGCCAAGCAGTTGTTCACCGAGGCGAGTCGTTTGCAGTGGCTTATTACGATCGCGATGCTCCCTGTATTAGCCTTTTTGTTTCAACAGGTCTCGTTGGTGTCGCCGTTTGCCAACGCGCTTGCAATACCTGTGTTGACGTTTGTGGTAACGCCGTTAGCCTTAGCCTTAGCGCTCTTCGGCTTGGTGCCAGGCCTAGGCTGGCTAGCCACGGCAAGCGGTGTACTTGCGCATCTGGCGCTTGAATACACACTGATTCCGGTGACTTGGTTAGCAAACTTGTCATGGGCCAGCTTTGATGTGGCCGCAGCACCTTTTTGGACATTAGTCATCGCTGGGGCCGGCTTGTGCTGGGCATTACAGCCCCCGGGTTGGCCCGCGCGCTGGGCTGGTTGGTGCCTGCTCTTACCCGTCTTATCTTTTGAGCCGCAACGCCCTGCACTGGGGCACTGGAGGTTGCTTGCCTTTGACGTCGGGCAGGGTGGTGCGGTGCTCTTGCAAACACAGACGCACAATATTTTATTTGATACGGGCCCACGTCAGGGCGCCAGTGACGCTGGTACCCGAACGCTTGTGCCGGGTTTACGGGCCCTAGGCATACGAAAACTCGATAGCCTAGTCATCTCTCACGCCGACAGCGATCACGCAGGTGGCTTAGTGGCGGTGATGCAAGCGCTGCCGGTCGGTACGTTGTTTAGCTCGTTTTCGTTTCAAGAGTGGCTGGGACGGGCGTTGCCACCAAAGGCGCCAGCAACCCTACGAAATAGACCTGGGGAGTCGCGCTTTTGCGAACGTGGGCACCGCTGGGGGTGGGATGGTGTCCAGTTTGAATTTTTGCATCCGGCCCCAGTACAACCGACGATCAAATCCTCGCAAGTGAGCAAAACCAAGCCCTCAAAAAATGCGCAAAGTTGTGTTTTACATATTCAGGGTTTACATCATTCGGCCCTGCTACCGGGGGATATCGGCGTGAAACAAGAGCAACTTTTGCTTGAGCGGCATGCCTCGGGGCTAACAGCTGACTTGGTCGTGGTGGCGCATCACGGGTCGGATACGTCTTCATCGCCTCATTTTGTGCAGCAGTTAAGGGCGCAACATGCCATCGTGCAGACGGGCTACCTCAATCGCTTCGGTCACCCCCACGCAGCTATTAAGCAGCGTTGGCTTGAGGCTGAGGCAAAATTTTGGCAAACCGATCGCCACGGAGCACTCTTGGCAACGTCCAGGCCTGAGGGATTAACAGTTCAAGCTTACAGTCAATTGCGTCAGCGCTACTGGCATCAAAGGTGACCAGGTAGGGCTTCGTAATGGTTTTGCAAACTTACGCAGAGTAGAACCACTACAATACAGGTTAAGATTTTTGTGTGCGTTGCTGTATTGCGTTCTGGTTCGCTTCCAATTTGGTCATAGAGTCAGTCAACAGGAGCCCCTTATGGCCACCCCTCGCCTCAGAGCAGTCATGTGCAGCAGTCCGGCTGGGCTGCACCGCATGGCCTATACCGAGTGGGGCGACCCCACAAACAAAAAAGTTGTGCTGTGCGTACATGGTTTGACGCGAACGGGGCGCGATTTTGACGTCTTAGCCAAGCGTTTGGCTCAAGATTATCGCGTTGTGTGCCCCGACGTTGTTGGGCGTGGGATGTCTGATCGGCTGGCAAACCCGGCTTTCTATGCAATACCCCAATACGCAGCCGACATGGTGAATTTGGTTGACCGACTGCAACCCTCTGAATTGCACTGGGTAGGCACTTCGATGGGCGGCTTGATTGGGTTAGCCTATGCCGGTGCTTTGGCACTGTCGCGTGTGCAACAACAAAACTTGACCCCCGCTCAACATTACGCAAGCTTGCCCTCAACGGGGGTTCGGCTTGATCGTCTGGTGCTCAATGACGTTGGGCCTCACCTTGAGCCCGTGTCACTTGAACGGATCGGACAATATGTGGGCGAAGCGATTGAGTTTGCCAGCTTCGATGACGCAGTCCAGTATGTCAAAAAAACTGCGGCTTCGTTTGGCCCCCACACCAAGGCACAATGGCAAGAGCTCACTCGCTACACCTACATTGAGCAAAACGGAGTTTGGATTAAACACTACGACCTCGGGCTCGCAGTACCCTTTAAAAGCATGAACCCAGAGATCGCTGCCCAAGGTGAACAATACTTGTGGTCGGCTTATGCCTCTGTGCAAACGCCGATTATGATTTTGCGTGGCGCAGAGTCTGACTTATTGTCTAAACAAACCTTGCAACAAATGCTTGAGCGTAATCCGCTAGCCAAGTCGCACGAGTTCAGTGGCGTGGGTCATGCACCCACTTTGATGACCGACGGTCAAGTCAAGGTCGTAACGGATTTTTTATATGCCTAGTCGAACTCAAGCTTTTTGCGCAGATTTGCACTGCCATTCAACCATCTCTGACGGTGTTTTTGCCCCCGAAGTCGTTGCTGAACGCGCGCATGCGCACGGGGTCACTTTATGGGCGCTGACCGATCATGATGAAGTGTCTGGTCAACAGCGTGCCCGCGCCAGAGCCGAAGCACTTGGCATGCAATATTTATCGGGCGTCGAGATTTCAGTCACCTGGGCCAAACAAACCGTGCACATCGTCGGGCTAGGTATCGATCCTGAGAATGCAGCGTTGTTGCAGGGCTTGCGTGAGACGCGTGCCGGCAGAGCAGGGCGTGCGCGCCGCATCGGCGAGCGCTTGGCCAAGCTTGGTATGCCTGGTGCTTTTGAAGGCGCGCTTACTTTTGCAGGTAATCCTGAATTAATCAGCCGTACTCACTTTGCACGCTTCTTGGTCGAGGCCGGTCATTGCTCTACCGTACAAAGCGTGTTTGATCGGTATTTAAGTGATGATGGCCCCGCGCATGAACCCATGCAATGGGCCACACTTGAAGCTGCTGTGGCGTGGATCCGTGGTGCAGGCGGCGTCGCAGTCATTGCACACCCCGGCCGTTATCATTACACCCCTACACAATTTGGCGCTTTGTTTGATACTTTCAAAGATGTCGGTGGTCAGGCCATTGAGGTCATCACAGGCAGCCACACGGTACCGCAGTATCAAGAGTACGCCCAAGTGGCGCGTCATTATGATTTTTTGGCGTCGTGCGGTTCAGATTTTCATAGCGCAAAAGAAAGCAAAATTGAATTTGGGAGTTTGCCGCCTTTACCGGCTGATTTAAAGCCTGTTTGGACAGACCTTATCTGATGTTTGTTTGGTGAAGCGTGCTGCCAAGCTCTTCAACAGTGCAAAATAGACTGATTACAGAATGTCTGTCTTGTGTTTGAGAACGACACTCTTTCTTGACCCAAGATAGGTTGTAGATCGTTTCAGATGTGCACAATAAATTTTTAGAGTGATGAATAAAGCCTTTGTAAAAGAACAAGACAACGACGATGACGACGAGCTGCCCGAGGCGGCAGCGTTGCCTAAAGGCACGCGCAACTATCTCACGCCCGGCGGCTATGCGGCGCTGCGCAATGAGTTAATTAAACTGATGAATGAAGAGCGGCCAGCGATGGTGCAGATCGTGTCGTGGGCGGCTTCAAATGGTGATCGCTCTGAAAATGGTGACTATTTATACGGCAAAAAACGCTTGCGCGAGATCGATCGCCGCATGCGTTTTTTAACCAAGCGACTCGAATTGGCTGAGATCGTTGACCCAGCCGAACAACAAAATCGCGATCAGGTTTTTTTTGGTGCAACTGTGTTGTATGCGGATCAAACCGGCTTAGAGCGCCGCGTGACCATCGTAGGCGTCGACGAGGCCGAACCCTTAAATGGAAAAATCAGCTGGATCTCGCCAGTTGCACGTGCATTGAATAAAGCGCGTGTGGGCGATACCATCACGCTGCGCACTCCTGGCGGTGTTGATGAATTGGATATTTTAGAAGTTAGCTACGCTGACGCTTGAACAAAGCGAGGCCATTGATAGAGCGCCGTTCAACGATCGACTGTAGTTAAGCATGGCCGGTGAACCTGCCTGTTCTCCGATCAGACGCTGGGTTGACTAAGGATTTTGATTAGCTAGTGCACTTCTCACTTATTGACTGAGCAGAGCAGCGTGCCCCTCGCGGCTATCTGGCCATGTAAAGATAAAACCACTGGCGCGCAATCTCACATTACTTAAACGCTTACTGCCCACCGAGGCCGGTGCTGCGCCTTCGGGCGGTGTTGGCCCCCCTACAAGTCTTGCCAAGGCTTCGTACAACACCCGCATCGGTAGCGGTGTGCTGTCGGTCACTAAATAAATCGATTGCGGCTTTTGCAAGTTCATCAGATGCAATACGGCTGCCGCAGCGTCTTCGATATGAATCCGATTGACCCAGTGGGATTCGCCAGCCGGAGCAGTTGCGTGACCCGTGCGCAGGCGATCAAGCAAATAACTGCGACCTGGGCCATAGATGCCCGACAGCCGCAAACTTATGGTTTCAACATGAGCGCTTTGAGTGTGTAGCCATTGTTCTGTTTCAAACAATACTCGGCCGTTAAAATTTTTAGGCGCGGCGGGCGTCTCCTCATCAATCCATTGCGCGCCATGATCTCCGTACACCGCAGTCGATGACACGAACAACACGCGTTGTAAGGAGGGTGAGGCAACCGCCTGAAGCACATGTTCTAAACCCTCGCGATATACGGCACGATAATCGGCTTCAGTACGCGCGTTTGGCGCCGCCGTGTACAGCACGTGCGTGATGTCCTTGGGCAGGTCATTCAAGGTGTCTGGCTGCGTTAAGTCGGCTGCAAGCCAAGAGAAGCCTGGTAAGTCGTTGGCAGGTTCAAGTGCGGGATGGCGCCTGAGCCCCCAGCTGCGATTGGCAGTATTTTCGAGGGCCAACAGTCGCGCCACGCGCAGACCTAAATCGCCGCAGCCAGCGATCAACACACGTTTAGTGCTGGGCGTGCTTGCTTGCGTAACGTGTGCCTCAACATCTGAATCAGTCTGAAGCGCTCTGTTGGCCATTTGAGTATCTTTTGTAAAGGTTGACTTGCTCACCGAGTCAATCTAAAAAAATTTTGCTAAGTGGTTGAATGGTGAGGATTGCTAAAGGTCTAAAGCGCAACAGGCACTCAGGACGGCACAAAAAAACGTTCATTGAGCTCTTGCAAACCAAGCCGCTCTAATAGGGCTTGTAAACGCGCAATGGTGTGCGGTTTGGCTGGGCCTTTATGCTCCGCAATAATCAGTTCGTTTTTTAACGAATGCTCCCAACCCACCAGTTCTGTCACGGTGACTTGATAACCGTGTGCCTCAAGCTGCAGACAACGCAGGGCGTTGGTGACCTGGCTGCCAAATTCACGCGTGTGCAAAGGATGCCGCCAAATTTCTGCCAAGGGGTCTTTTAACTGCTGCGCCTTGTGTTTACGCAATACGCCCGCCACCTCGGCCTGGCAGCAGGGCACCAGCACCATAAAGCGGGCCTGCTTCGCTAAGCCAAAGCGAATCGCGTCATCGGTGGCGGTGTTGCACGCATGCAAGGCGGTCACCATGTCTACGTGTTCTGGTAGCGCGTTTGAGGTGATCGAGGCTGCAACCGACTCGTTTAAAAACTGCATTTGCGAAAACCCCAAATCGCCCGCTAGGTTGGTGGTTTGGGTCACAAGCTCTGCACGGGTCTCAATTCCCACCATACGCGCAGCTTTCGCGTGGTGACGAAGGTAAAGGTCGACCAAGATGAAGCCGAGATACGATTTTCCGGCGCCATGATCGACCACACAAAAACTCGGATTTTTTTCGTTAAGCTGCGCGAGTAGCGGTTCGATGAATTGAAACAGGTGATACACCTGTTTGAGCTTGCGCCGGCTGTCTTGGTTTAACTTGCCGTCGCGTGTCAAAATATGCAGCGCTTTTAAGAGCTCAATTGACTGCTCAGGCCGAATCTCGGGGTGTGTCATTGGCAAGACGGATCACGCTAGAAAAAAACAAAGGGCGTCCAAGCTTAACGCACAATCAAGATTCGCCATACAAGAGGACAAAGGATATTTTAGCTGATGTCCCGGTGGCCTCGCTTCTCCGCCGGCAGTCGTACTAACCGCCAAAGTGTCACGATTTTATTCGTACCGGCCAGCTTGTACCGCTATTCACGCCAACAATATCGTATCCTAGCGAATTGATCTAAATCGTCAGGAGTTCATCCCATGTCAGTGCGTTATTTAAAACGTGGTCGCAATGCAGCCGAAGTGGCAGAGGCCGATGCCAAAGTTCGTGCCACCGTCGAAGGTATTTTGTCAGACATTGAAAAACGCGGTGATCCCGCGGTCAAAGAATTGTCTGCCAAGTTTGACCAATGGGAGCCCAGCGAGTTTCGCTTAAGTCAGGCCGCGATCGAAAAGGCGGTCAAGCAACTGTCACCGCGCGAGCTTGAGGATATTCGCTTTGCTCAAACGCAGATTCGCCGTTTCGCTGAAATTCAGCGTGCTTCGATGCAAGATGTTGAAGTCGAAACCATGCCAGGAGTCGTGCTCGGACATACCCATATCCCCATGAATGCCGTGGGCTGCTATGTTCCTGGTGGCAAATACCCAATGATCGCCTCGGCCCATATGAGCGTGTTGACGGCCAAGGTCGCTGGGGTAAAACGTATTGTTGCCACAGCACCACCTTATCAGGGTGCACCGCACCCAGCGATCGTGACGGCCATGCACTTTGCCGGCGCCGATGAAATCTTAGTGCTGGGTGGTATTCAGGCCGTTGGCGCAATGGCCTTAGGTACACAATCGATTGCCCCAGTAGATATGTTGGTCGGCCCAGGAAACATGTTTGTAGCCGAGGCCAAGCGTCAATTGTATGGTCGCGTGGGGATTGATTTGTTTGCAGGTCCGACCGAGACTTTGATCATTGCCGACGACTCGGCCGATGCTGAAATGTGCGCCGTTGACCTGTTAGGGCAGGCTGAGCATGGCCCGACTTCGCCCTCGATTTTGTTGACGACCAGCGAAGCACTCGCGCGCGCGACGATCGCTGAAGTCGAACGCCAGTTAACAATTTTGCCAACCGCCGAGATCGCACGCGTGTCTTGGGCCGAGCACGGCGAGGTAATTGTTGTTGATACGCTTGACGAGTTGATTGAAACCGCAGATCAACTCGCCTTTGAGCACGTACAAGTGTTGACGCGTGACCCGGATATTTTCTTAAAGCGCATGACAAACTACGGCGCTTTATTTTTGGGCCCTCGCACCAACGTAAGCTTTGGCGATAAGGTCATCGGCACCAATCACACACTACCCACTAAACGTAGCGCACGCTTTACCGGCGGCTTATGGGTTGGCAAGTTCTTAAAAACTTGTACCTATCAACGCGTCACCACCGATACCGCTTCGGCCATGGTGGGCGAGTACTGTTCGCGTCTGTGCCACATGGAAAACTTCGCTGGTCACGGCGAGCAAGCGAATTTGCGCGTGCGCCGCTATGGTGATCGTCCGGATTTACCTTGGTATCAGCCCGTTGCTGCGAAGGGCGAGTGATCTAAATACACACACAGGGGACAAGATGAACATCAATAGAAAAAATACGAGAAGTGCCGGAAAGCGATCAACGCTTGTTCGTGGCTTAGCGGTGTTGCTGTTCGCTGTGCTGGGCGCGGTAGGCGGCCAAGGCGTCGCCCACGCGCAAGACACCTATCCCAACAAACCCTTGCGCCTGCTTGTTCCGTATCCGCCAGGCGGCGTGACCGATTACGCCAGTCGCACGATCGCTGAGCGGCTTGGGCGTGAACTGGGTCAGTCGGTAATCGTTGAGAACAAAGCTGGTGCAGCCTCAACCATTGCGAGCAATTTAACGGCGCGGGCCGCGCCCGATGGTTACACGGCGTACGCTGCACCGGTGTCGATTGTGATCAATCCAGTGTTGCAGGGCAAGGTTGAGTACGATCCGTACAAAGATTTTCAGCCCATCTCGATGATGCTGACCTCGCCCTTTGTGTTGCACGCCAACAAAGATTTCAAAGCAAAAGATGTCAAAGAACTCATCGCACTGGTGCGCGCCAATCCTGACAAGTTTTCGATCGGAACCTCGGGTATTGGCTCGATCAATCACTTGGCGGCCGAATACTTTATTAAGACTTTTGGCCTGAAAATGGCTGTGATTCACTACAAAGGTGGTGCTCCCGCGGCGCAGGATTTAATTGGCGGACAGATCGAGATGATGTTCTCGGCGCTGAATGAAGCGTTGCCTTTTGTCACCTCGGGCCGCACCCGAGGGATGGCGGTTTCGGTCGCAAAGCGGGTGGCACTTTTTCCAGACTTGCCAACGATCGACGAAGCCTCAGGGACAACCGGTTTTGATGCCGTATTTTGGGTGGCGTTGATGACACCAGCTAAGGTGCCTGCGCAGGTGTTAGCTCGCTTAACGACAGCGATGCAGGTGGTTGGGCAAGATCAAAACCTGGCCACTGATTTGGCGCAAAAAGGCGTTTATTTACGTGTGTCATCACCTGATGAGGTTACCCAGTTTATGCAACGTGATGGCGAAAAATGGGGTCGGCTGATTCGTGATCTAGGGATTAAAGAGTAGATAATGTCTGACGTTATTGCCCTAATTTTTGACTTTGACGACACCTTGGCGCCCGACAGTACCTCGGGGTTTCTGGAGTCGCTTGGGGTCGATACGCAGCAATTTTGGACCAAGCGTGTTGACCCATTGTTGGCGCAAGACTGGGATCCGGTACCAGCGTATTTGCACGAGATGATCGCCTTGTCGCGCGAAGGACTGCACGGTGCGATTACGCAAGACAAGCTTCAGCAGTGGGGTCAATTGTTACCACTGCACGCGGGGGTTCAATCTCTGTTTAGCCGTTTACGCCAGCAGGTACGACAGGCCCACCCACAGGTTCAGCTTGAGTTCTATCTGATCTCAAGCGGTATTGGCGATGTCGTACGCCACACTTCAATTGCGCACGAATTTACTGGGATCTGGGCATCTGAATTTGTATATGACGAGCAGGGTGCAATTACTTTTCCAAAGCGGATTGTCAGCTTCACTGATAAAACCCGCTACCTGTTTCAGATTCAAAAAGGAATCGTAGGCCCTGCCTTCGTGGGTAAGCCCTTTGAGGTCAATCGAAAAGTTGCTGAAGACCGTTTACGCGTGCCCTTTGACCAAATGGTCTTTGTTGGCGACGGGTATACAGATATCCCCTGCTTTTCGCTCATTCGAAGCTCTGGCGGCTTCGCCTTTGGCGTCTGGGATCCGAAACATCGCGATAAGCGCAGCCGTGCTTGGGGCTTTATTGAAGATGGTCGTGTGTCGAACTTAAATCAGGCGCGCTACGACGCCGATGCCGAGTTGTATCAATGGCTTGAAGAAGCGTTAACCAGCCTGGCGGCACGCGTCGCACTGAAGGCCCGTTTATACCGTGGCTGATAGTGACTGGATACAGTTGGCGCTGGCGCAAGCCGCGCAAGCGCAGCAACTAGGCGAAGTGCCGGTGGGTGCTGTGCTGGTTGATGCGAACGACAAACTGCTTGCAACCGGTTTCAATCGGACCATCCTTGATCACGACCCCACGGCGCACGCTGAAATCGTAGCTCTGCGCGCGGGGGCTTTGCAGGTGCAAAACTATCGCCTGCCCGGCGCCTCGTTGTACGTCACGCTTGAGCCCTGCGCGATGTGTCTTGGCGCGATACTACATGCGCGTCTGGCACGCGTCGTGTTTGGCGCGCCGGATCCAAAAACTGGCGTCTGCGGCAGCGTTTTAAATTTGGCGCTCGAAAAGCAACTGAACCATCACACACAAGTTGAAGGCGGGGTCTTAGCGCAAGAATGCGGCGACACCTTGCGTCAATTTTTTAAAGAACGACGTAGCAAGGATATTAAAGATGACTAAAACCTCAATCGCTGGTGGACGCGCGTCAAGCGCACCGAAGCAACCAAAGTCTGCGGCGAAAGCTGCGCAAGAGTCAGAGCATCACGCGCATGCGCCACATGGGCATCCTGCTCACGTGCACGATCAGCATTGTCGGCCAGATGCGAGCGGCATCTATGTGATCTCACCCTCGGGCGCAGTGGCTGAGCCCGAAACGCTCACACGCGCCCAAAACCGTTTGAACGCCCAAGGCTTCAAAGTTGCGTTAGACCGCGGCGTACTGAATCAAGCACAGCGTTTTGCTGGCACCGATACGCAGCGCCTGGCGGCTTTTACACGCGCACTCAAGCAGAAGTTACCGATTGTGATGGCGAGCCGTGGCGGTTATGGCATGGGTCGTTTGCTTGAGGGTCTTGATTGGCAGGCGCTCGCAAGCTCAGGCAAGCGGTTTGTGGGTCATAGTGATTTCACAGCCTTCAGTTTGGCGTTGTATGCAAAAACCGAGGCGATCAGTTACGCAGGTCCGATGGCCTGTTTTGATTTTGGAGGTAAAAAGCCTGAGATCCTCACCGCTGAAATTTTTGGCGAGTGCATGCGTGGCGAACTTGAGATTTTAAGTTTTGAAACGCAAGATGCCGATGCGGTGGATGGCCGTGGCATCTTATGGGGTGGCAACTTAGCGATGATCACGTCGCTGCTCGGCACACCCTACATGCCAAAAATTAAGGGCGGCATTCTGTTTGTTGAAGACGTGGGTGAACACCCTTACCGTATTGAGCGCATGCTGAATCAGCTGGCACATGCAGGTATCTTGGGCAAACAAAAGGCTTTGCTGCTGGGTGGCTTTACAGACTATCGCCTTGCCGAACATGATCGTGGCTACGACTTGAAATCCGCAGTGGCTTATCTTCGCAAGTCGGTCAAGATCCCCGTGATCACCGGTTTGCCGTTTGGGCACACCGCAATGAAGGTGACCTTGCCCGTTGGGGCGAAGGTTGGAATCGCTACCGAAAAAGGCCTGGCGCACTTGGTGCTCGATGAGCACCAGCACTGAGAAAGGCACCAGGCAAAATCTCGCAAAACACACGGGCTTGCAGGTGCAGTTGTACGTTACTTTTTCTTGCGTTCGTGTTTAAGTGTCAGCAAGAACACTCTGGTTTCTTTCACCACGACACCCGACAGCAATAACACACCCACCAGATTTGGAAACGCCATCAAACCGTTGACCACATCCGACACCGCCCACACCAGATCGAGCGAGACCACTGCACCAATCATCACGAAGGCGGTGTAGACGCAGCGATACGGTACGACCACCCATTTGCCAAGAGCATACTGTGCACATTTCTCGCCGTAATAGCTCCAGCCCAGAATCGTTGAGTAGGCAAAAAACATTAAGCCGATGGTGACGATCCAGTCGCCGGGCCCGGGTAATAGTCGATCAAACGTTTGTGCCGTGAGTGCTGCGCCCGTGGTGCCACCGGCATACATTCCGCCCATCACCAGCACCAAGCCCGTCACTGAGCAAACGATAATGGTGTCGATAAACGTACCCGTCATCGAGACTAACGCCTGTTTGACCGGTTGATCGGTTTTGGCCGCTGCCGCCGCGATCGGTGCAGTACCCAGCCCGGCTTCGTTTGAGAACACCCCTCGAGCCACGCCGTAACGAATCACCGTGCCCAGGGCACCACCTGCCACGGCGCTCCCTGTGAACGCGTCGGCCATCACCAGTTTTAGCGCAGGCCATAGCAAGTCGATATTGAGCACCATAATCAACAGGCCGCCCATTAAGTAGAACAGTGCCATGAACGGCACAATCACCGAGGTTACGCGCGCAATACTTTTGATTCCGCCCACAATGACCAAGGCTGTGACGGCGGTTAAGACCACCCCCGTGAGCCAACCGGGCACGTCAAAGCTTGACAGCATGGATTCGGCAAGAGAATTAGACTGCACCGAGGCGCCGGTCCCTAACGCTGCGATCATGCCAAACACCGCAAACAGCATGCCGAGCCATTTCATATTTAGGCCCAGCGAAATGTAATACATCGGGCCACCCGACATCTTGCCATCTGCGTCGCGCACCCGAAATTTGACCGCTAGTAAGCCTTCTGCGTATTTGGTGGCCATTCCAAATATCGCGCATAGCCACATCCAAAAGAGCGCGCCTGGGCCGCCCAGCACGATCGCGGTGGCGACCCCCGCGATGTTGCCGGTGCCAATGGTGCCGGCTAAAGCGGTCATGAGCGCCTGAAATTGCGAGATATCCCCGGGGTGATCAGGATGCTGCTGGCGCGAGAACGCCATGCGCAGCGCGTAGGGGAGGAGCCAAATTTGTAAACCAAACAGCCGGACAGTGAGATAGACCCCTGTGCCGACCAGCAAAACCAACATGACAGGGCCCCAAACAAAGTCCCCTAAAGTATGAAATAAAATGGTGAGTGTTTGCAAATGAATCTCCTTATTTGTCTACGGCTGCCGAAAGTACTTCGACCTCCGGTGCGCATGATAAGGAAGCTAGGACAAAAAAGAGCAAAAAGTACTGACTTGTTACACTCAATACTTATTTTTCAAGTTGTAACCAACATATTTACTCAATCGGCATCTCGTGATAACAGCATCAAATCTCACCATTCAGTTCGGCCCTAAACCGCTTTTTGAAAACGTTAACGTCAAATTTGGCGAAGGCAATCGTTACGGCTTAATCGGCGCTAATGGATCAGGTAAATCCACGTTGATGAAAATCATCGGCGGCGACCTAGAGTCAACTGCAGGTAACGTCTTTTTAGAGCCAGGCTTGCGCATGGGTAAATTGCGTCAAGACCAGTTTGCCTTTGAAGATTTGCGCGTGCTTGATGTCGTGCTGATGGGGCACGCTGAGATGTGGGAGGCCATGAGTCAGCGCGATGCCATTTACGCAAATGCTGATGCCACCGACGATGACTACATGCGTGCAGCCGACCTCGAGGCTAAATTTGCCGAATACGATGGTTACACCGCTGAGGCGCGCGCTGGCGAGTTATTGCTTGGGCTTGAGTTTCCGGTGGATCAGCATCAGCTGCCGATGCGCGAGATCGCCCCCGGCTGGAAGCTGCGCGTGTTGCTTGCGCAAGCACTGTTTTCAAATCCTGACGTGCTGTTGCTAGACGAGCCGACCAACAACCTCGATATCAACACCATTCGCTGGCTTGAAACGGTGCTAAATGGTTATCAAAGCACAATGATCATCATCAGCCATGATCGTCATTTTTTGAACCAAGTTTGCACGCATATGGCTGATCTTGATTTTCGTGAGCTACGTGTGTACCCCGGTAACTATGACGACTACATGTTGGCATCAACGCAGGCGCGCGAGCGGGTGTCTAGCGCAAACGCCAAAGCTAAAGAACGCGTGACTGAACTGCAAGACTTTGTGCGGCGCTTTTCAGCGAACAAGTCTAAGGCGCGTCAAGCCACCTCGCGTCTAAAGCAGATCGATCGGATTAAAGCGGCTCAAGTTGAGGTCAAGCCCTCTTCGCGTCAAAACCCGTTCATTCGCTTTGAGATGTTAAAGGTGATGCATCGTCAGGCAGTCACGCTCGAACACGTGCAAAAGTCGTTCGAGTCGTTGGTCATCAAATCGTTTTCAGCGATGGTTGAGGCGGGAGAAAAAATTGCCATCATCGGCGCCAATGGTGCGGGTAAAACGACCTTGTTGCGGATGTTAGCCAATGACCTTGCCCCCGACCGTGGCAGCTTGAAGTGGTCTGAAAATACCGATGCCGGTTATATGGCGCAAGACGTATCTGATCAATTTTTGCAAAAAGATAGCAATTTGTTTGACTGGATGACGAGCTATCGGCAGCCGACCGACGATGACCAGCAAATTCGTTCGATTTTAGGGCGCCTGTTGTTTTCGGCTGACGATTTGCCCAAAGAGCCTCACGTGTTATCGGGTGGTGAAAAAAACCGCATGTCGTTTGGTCGCTTGATGCTGCGGCGACATAACGTATTGCTGATGGATGAGCCCACCAATCACTTGGATATGGAGTCTATCGAGTCGTTGCAATTGGCGCTCGATAAATTTGCGGGCACCTTATTTTTTGTGTCGCATGATCGTGAATTTGTCTCGACCCTTGCTACCCGAGTCTGGGAGATTCAAGCCGGTGGCACGGTTGTGGATTATCGAGGCACCTATGAAGAATATTTGGCTTCTCGCGGCATTGAAGATTAACGCTCGCCTTGTGCAAACATGATTATCCTGGGTTTTGAAAGCTCGTGTGACGAAACAGGTGTCGCGCTGGTTTGTACTGAGCGCGGCTTGCTGGCGCATACGCTGCACTCGCAGGTTGCAATGCATGCAGCCTATGGTGGAGTCGTACCAGAACTCGCATCGCGTGATCATGTGCGGCGGGTTGTGCCGTTGACCAGGCAGGTGCTTGAACGCGCTGAGTTAACGCTGCAAGAGGTGGGTGCGATCGCCTACACTGCGGGCCCTGGGCTGGCCGGTGCATTGTTAGTGGGCGCCAGTGTGGCTCAGTCGATCGCCTGGTCACTTGATTTACCTGCGATTGCGATTCATCACCTCGAGGGTCATCTGTTATCACCGCGCATGGCAACGCCGTGCCCAGAGTTTCCGTTTGTCGCGCTGCTGGTGTCCGGTGGGCACACACAATTGTTGCGCGTCGATGACGTTGGTCGCTACACTCTGTTAGGTGAAACACTCGATGATGCAGCGGGCGAAGCTTTTGATAAAACCGCCAAGCTGTTGGGCTTGGGCTATCCGGGTGGCCCAGCGTTGGCAAAATTAGCAGAGCAGGGTGATGCAACCCGTATCGCCTTGCCGAGGCCGATGTTACATAGTCACACGCTTGATTTTAGTTTTAGTGGGTTAAAGACTGCGGTACTGACACGTTTAAAAGAAGCTGAACGGACGGGCCAAGACGACGCCCAGATGCGCGCCGATCTTGCCGCAGCCACTGAACTGGCGATCGTAGAGGTGCTGGTAGCAAAGGCCGTGACAGCACTCGAGCAGACTGGCTTGAAGCGCTTGGTCGTAGCGGGTGGAGTTGGTGCGAATCGCTTGCTACGACAGGCGCTGGCTAAACGCTTAAGCAAAATGCGGGCTGAAGTGTTCTTTCCGCCACTTGAGTTGTGCACAGACAATGGCGCCATGATTGCGTTCGCCGCGGCGCAACGCGTTCAACGTGGGCTGGCCGATCTTTCAGGGCAGGGGCATGGCTTTGATGTGCATCCGCGGTGGGAGCTGGCGTCTATCTGATTAACCACCCAAATGCTCAATAAGCGGTTGCAGTCTGACCCGTTTTAAAGGTTCGTTGATTATTTTTTACCAACCCGCGGCTCGGTGCCTTTCAAGAGCCGTGCGATGTTTGTCCGATGGCGATAAAGTAAAAACAAGGCGATAAGCGCCAACGCCCAGACCAGTTGGGATTGAGTGTTCCAGCCACGCTGGTCACCCAGCACATAAAATAACGGTGCACACACGGCGCTCACGAGTGCAGCCAGCGAAGAATATTTAAACACCTTCGCCACAAACAGCCAAGTGACGAAAGCCGCCACGGCGAGCAGTGGCTGAACAGCCAAGATCACGCCAAAGGCTGTTGCCACCCCCTTACCACCTTTAAAACGTAAAAAAATCGGGTAAAGGTGTCCTAGAAACACCGCTAGTGCGACTAAAGCCTGAACGGACACCGTGGCACCCAGAGTTTGAGCCCCCCAGACAGCGAGCCAGCCTTTGGCTGCATCACCTAGTAGGGTCAAGCCAGCGGCCCACTTGTTACCCGAGCGCAAAACGTTGGTGGCGCCGGGGTTTCCCGAGCCGTATGTGCGTGGGTCTTCGAGCCTGAAGACTCGACTCATGATCACTGCAAATGATACTGATCCAAGCAGATAAGCTATGCCAATCAGACCTAAACTTGCAAACTCTAAGGCGGGCATGCCCATGTGTAACTTCCAGTCTTCAAAAAAGATGCAACCGATTCTAACTTGCGGGCGGTTTTGATGCTGATTAAAAGGCCGAAAATCGCCGCTAGCGAGTACAATCATCAGTCAGATTAAAAGTATTATTTAGCCTTTGCACATGCATATTCTTGTTTCAAATGATGATGGGTACACCGCTCCTGGCCTTGAGGCCTTAGTGGCTTCGCTACGCAGCTTGGCTGAAGTCACCGTAGTCGCCCCCGAAACCAACCACAGTGGCGCGTCAAACTCGTTAACCCTCACACGTCCGCTTGCGGTTCGCCATGCAGCCAACGGTTTCATTTACGTCAATGGCACCCCGTCTGATTGTGTACACGTTGCGCTCACGGGTTTGCTTGATCGGCGGCCTGACCTGGTTGTATCGGGGATCAATAACGGTGCAAATATGGGCGATGACACGCTTTACTCAGGTACGGTTGCGGCTGCTTCTGAGGGGTATTTGTTCGGTATTCCAGCAATTGCCTTTTCTTTGGTGTCAAGAAGTTGGTCTAACCTCGATGCTGCTGTCGCTCAAGCTCACCAACTGGTCGCGCATCAACTTGCTCAGCCGCTGACGGGTCCTCTACTGCTCAATGTGAATTTTCCTGATTTGCCTTTAACGCAGGTCAAGGGTGTAGCGGCGACACGCTTAGGTAAACGTCATCCTTCTCAGCCTGTTGTGCGGTCGGCAACGCCTTATGGCGAAACGGTTTACTGGATTGGGCCAGCAGGTGCTGCAAACGATGCCTCAGAGGGGACTGATTTTGATGCGATCACAAGGGGTTTTGTTTCAGTCACTCCGCTGCGACTTGACCTGACGCAACACGCACAACTCGCGCAAGTGACCGAGTGGATTCGTCCCCTATGAAAAGAGTGCTCAGGTCGGGTCTTTGCGTGTCAGTTAAAGACACCCGTGCTGGGGTTGGGCGAGGCTTGCAGGGTATTACGGCGTCAAACAGCAACACCCGTATTTCGGCCACGCGCATCCCGAGCCGCTCGATCGGCAGCGCGCTCACTGCACCCTTGCTCAATGAAAGTGTCGGCCTAAACTTCGAACGGCCACGTGCCGCGATGGTGCAACGTCTGCAGGCGCAAGGTATCACGAACGCTTTGGTTCTGGCAGCCATGCAAGCGATTCCGCGCCACGCCTTCGTGGATGAGGCTTTGGCCAGTCGGGCCTACGACGATGCCTCACTTCCGATTGGGCACGCTCAAACAATTTCGCAGCCCTGGGTGGTCGCACGCATGATTGCATCAGTTTGCGGCGCCACCATGCCCGCCCGTGTGCTTGAAGTAGGCACCGGCTGCGGTTATCAGGCTGCCGTCATGGCGCAGGTATTTCAGCAGGTGCATTCGGTTGAACGTATTCGCGCGTTGTACGATATGGCCAAAGAGCGTTTGCGCACGCTGAAGTTGACAAGGGTTCGTCTGGTGCATGGCGATGGCATGCTGGGCTTGCCAACTGTGGCACCGTTTGATGCCATCATTGTGGCTGCAGCCGGAATACGCATTCCGCAGGCCTTGTTGATGCAGCTCACTATTGGCGGGGTGTTGATTGCCCCCGAGGGTTCAAACGCACAGCGTTTAGTTCGAGTAACAAGAACAGGTACTTCGAGTTGGGACAGACAAGAACTCGAAGAGGTGAGATTTGTGCCCCTTAAATCTGGATTACAAGTATGAGCAAACAGGAGAAACGTATGCTCACTGAGCACGCGACACAAGATAAAGCGCTGCAAGAGGCAGCAAACAATTTCGGTCCAGTGCTGCGCAGGCGTTCGGCTGCGCTGGTGCTGTGCGCACTCGCGCTCTTAGGTGGTTGCGCCAATCAATCCGGCAGCCGTGCGCCAGTCACTGATTTAAATGGTTCGAGCTCGTTGGTGGCTCGCACGTATGTCATCAAGCCTGGTGACACGCTGAATAAAATTGCGCGTGCCAACGGCATTGACGAGGCCACCATTGTTCGACTGAACAAACTTGTGAATCCCGACCGCTTGATTGTTGGTCAAACCTTAAAACTGTCCGAAGGTTCAGAAGCCGTTGCGTCGACTAGCCGCCCCGCAGCCTCTAGCAAGCCCGAGGCACGTCCGCTCGATGTAAGTAGCAGCTCGCAGATTGGTGAGTCCACCACTCCAGCAGCGGATGCTGGTCTGATTAGCTGGGGTTGGCCTGCCAAGGGTAAAGTGATTCAGGGCTTTACCTCAACGACGAAGGGCATAGACATTGCGGGCAACGCAGGTGATGAAATTGAAGCTGCAGCCAATGGCACGGTGATGTATTCGGGCAACGGCGTGCGTGGCTTAGGTAATTTGATCATCGTGAATCACGACAACGGCTTTATCACTGCGTATGCGCATAACAAAACCTTGCTTGTGAAAAAAGATCAGGTTGTTAAAAAGGGCGCAAAGATCGCAGAGATGGGCCAAAGCGACGCTGCTTCTGTGCGTCTTCATTTTGAGGTACGTCGCCAAGGTACACCGGTTGACCCCCTGCAATACTTGCCTAGCCGCTAAGCGCCTGTTGTATGACACCGACACTCGTTTTTGATCTTGAGACCATCCCCGATATTGAGGGTCTTCGACGCTTGCATCAATGGGGGCTTGAGGTTTCAGATGCCGAGGTCGCAGAGCGGGCATTTGCTGCGCGCAAAGAGCTTACCGGTACGACTTTTTTACCCCATCATTTGCAACGCGTTGCGGTGGTCGGTTGCGTGTTTCGTGATGACAAAGGGTTCAGAGTGCGTTGCCTGGGTCAGGCCGATGACACTGAGCCAGTGCTGTTGACCAGTTTTTTTAAGACGATTGAGCGTTACACCCCGAAGCTCATCAGCTGGAATGGTTCTGGTTTTGACTTGCCGGTGTTGCATTATCGAACTTTAATTCATGGCATTGCAGCGCCGCGGTATTGGGACTTGGGCGAAGATGACAAAGAGTTTCGTTACAACAATTATCTTAGTCGCTACCATACTCGGCATCTTGATTTAATGGACGTCTTGGCCAAGTACAACGGCCGAGGCAATGCACCGCTAGATGACCTCGCCAAGCTTTGTGGGTTTCCAGGCAAACTAGGAATGGACGGCAGCCTCGTGTGGGATGCCTGGTCAAACGGCCGAGCACACGAAGTGCGTGCGTATTGTGAGACAGATGTAGTGAACACCTGGTTGGTGTACTGCCGTTTTCGCTTAATTAAAGGTGAGCTTGATCAAACTGCATATCAGGCTGAAGTTGACCTCGTGCGCAGTACCCTCCAAGCAAGCACCGAGCCCCATTGGGCAGAGTATTTGGCAGCTTGGTCATGACCAATAATTTTTTGCGGATACCCGCCGCCTTACGGAGCCCTCTTATGCGTTGCCTTGATTTGCGATCTTTGTTGACCCTGGTCAGTTTGTTACTGGCCAGCTTTTGCGCCTCAGCGCAAACTGGTGGGTTGATGTTGCGCCCCTCTAACCAACTGAATCAAAGCAGTCAGTCGATCGGCAACTCAGCGCCGCCGATGGCTGAGGCGATCGCGCCGCCCGCTCCTATTGAGAGCTTTGGGCGTTTGCCTGACGTTGTTATTGAGAGTTTGAAGCTTGATGCCTCGCAACGGGCCAAGCTGGATGCCGCACACGAAGCGCGTCGCAAAATGTGGAACACCAATCGCTTGGTGCGCCAAGCAGAATACGCTGCGTTAACCAAAGAGCTCTCAAACGATAAGTTCGATCCGCGAGAAGTCATCGCACTGCGTAAAAAAACCCGCGCCAAAGTTGACGCAGGGTTTGATGACGTCCAGGGCAGCTGGTTGACCTTTTGGGACCTCTTAAACCCCGCACAGCGCAATACCTTGATTGTTTATATGCGTGAGCAACACACGTTGCAGGGCCAAGCCTCGGCAGCGGCCTCTGCGCAGCGCGCGGCCGCACGTGCAAAGCAGCAAACTGCGCTTGATCGTGCACAAGCGCGTACTGAGGCTCAAGCTGGAGCGGGTTCGACTGCAAACACAGCGGGTGGATCGGTTCCCTCTGCAAACACAGCGCCATCGGGTGCTGTTACCGCCCCAAAATAATGTTTCTAGGGCCAAATCTTCTCTCGCGTGAGCGAGAGGGATTGATTGTTCTTCACTAAAAGTCATCTCTATGTCTCAAGAAGTTCTGCAAGTTGAGTCCCTCGATCTAGAGGCACGTGGGGTTGCTCGTCACGACGGTGACGGCAAGGTCGTTTTTATCGAGGGTGCCCTGGCATCCGAGCGCGTCACCGCTAACATTTTTAGGCGCAAGCCATCCTTCGAGATTGGTCGCGTTCAGGTCATTGTTCGAGAGTCATCACAGCGCGTAAAGCCCAGGTGCGAACATTTTGGGGTATGTGGAGGCTGTGTGATGCAGCACTTAGACCCGGCTGCTCAGGTTGCCAGTAAGCAGCGTGTCCTTGAGGATAACCTCGCGCATATTGGAAACGTGCGGCCCGAACACATGCTGCCACCTTTGCACGGACCAAGCTGGGGGTATCGTTATCGCGCCCGTCTCTCAGTGCGTTGGGTGGCTAAGAAGGGTACCGTGCTTGTAGGTTTTCACGAGCGTAAAAGTAGCTTTGTTGCAGATATCAAAACCTGTCATGTCTTGCCCCCACATGTAGCTGCGTTGCTGGTGCCGTTACGGGGTTTGATTATGGCGTTATCGGCCCCCGATCGCTTTGCGCAAATCGAAGTCTGTGTAGGGGATTCTGCGACAGCGCTTGTGCTACGACACCTTGATCCACTGAGCGCTGACGAGCTCGTGACGCTGCGAGCCTTTGCCGCCCAGCACAATATTCAGTGGTGGCTGCAGTCAAAGGGCCCGGATACCGTGCGCGCCCTTGAGCCCGAAGACGAGCATAAGCTTGGTTACAGTTTGCCCGAATTCGGGCTGCGTATGCCGTACCGTCCAACCGATTTCACACAGGTTAACCATCAGATTAATCGCGTACTCGTGTCGCGCGCCCTAAGTTTGCTTGGTTCGCAGCGCAAGGATCGTGTCGCAGATATGTTTTGTGGTTTGGGTAATTTTACGTTGCCTTTGGCCACGCAGTGCCACGAGGTGGTGGGCGTAGAAGGGAGTGCGTCTTTGACTGAACGTGGTGAACAGGCTGCGCGACAGGCGGGGATATTGAATGCAAAGTTTCAAACATTAAATTTATTTGAAGTGGATCAGGCTTGGCTGCAAAGTCTGGGTCATATAGATCGCATGCTAATTGATCCACCTCGCGAAGGGGCCTATGCCTTGGTGCAGGCGCTTGCTGCGGTGTTGCCACACGAGCGCCCGGTTCGCATTGTGTACGTCTCGTGCAATCCAGCCACGCTGGCACGCGATGCTGACGTCTTGGTGCACGAAGCTGGCTATCAGTTACGTAGTGCGGGAGCCATTAATATGTTTCCGCACACCAGCCACATCGAATCAATTGCCGTGTTTGAGCTCAAACATTGAAGCGAACAGTTAAAGCGAACAACCCATTGCGCTTCGAAGTGTTGATGTTGAGCGCCGTTCGTTGGACTTGAGTGTCCCCAGCCAAAGCGAACGACGAGCACGATCCTGCTATTTTATTTGCGCTAAGATTTTTTCAGCGGCCTGTCGCACGCGCACAGGCGCTGTCCCACCGATATGATCGCGCGCAGCGACTGAGCCTTCGAGTGTTAACACTTGATGTACATCGTCGCCCACCGAAGCATGAAACACGCGAAGTTCAGCGACACTTAAATCAGCCAGATCGCAGTTTTTTTTCTCGCATTCGCGCACTGCGTGCGCGACCGCTTCATGCGCATCTCTAAACGCCACGCCGCGCTTGACCAGATAGTCGGCTAAATCGGTTGCCGTGGCAAAACCCTGCAAGGCGGCTGCCCGCATTGCGGCTGGTTTAACTTGAATGCCTGCAATCATATCGGCAAAAATCGTGAGCGTGTCGCGCACGGTATCGGCTGTATCAAACAAGCCTTCTTTATCTTCTTGGTTGTCTTTGTTGTAAGCCAGGGGCTGGCCTTTCATCAACGTCAGCAAACCCACTAAATTGCCAGTCACACGCCCCGTTTTGCCTCGGGCAAGTTCGGGTACGTCGGGGTTCTTTTTTTGCGGCATGATCGAGCTGCCTGTGCAAAAACGATCAGGCAGATCAATGAAACCTACCCGTGGGCTCATCCAGATAATCAGCTCTTCAGAGAGCCTTGAAATATGCGTCATGATCAGTGCGCAAGCACTACAAAATTCAATCGCAAAATCGCGGTCAGAAACCGCGTCAAGTGAATTTTGACAAACGTCCTCAAACCCTAAAAGTGTTGCAACCATGGGGCGATCAATCGGAAAGCTTGTCCCGGCCAAAGCGGCAGCGCCTAAAGGCAAAATATTGACCCGCTGGCGGCAGTCATTGAGCCGGCTAGCATCGCGGCCAAACATCTCGGCATACGCTAGCAGATGATGACCGAAGGTGACGGGCTGGGCCACTTGCATGTGGGTAAAACCCGGCAGAATCGTATCGGCCTGTTCAAGCGCAACAGTCGCAAGGGCACGGCGCAACGCGGTGAGCAATTCGCCGAGTTGATCGATTTCGCCGCGTAACCATAAACGGATATCGGTTGCGACCTGATCGTTACGCGAGCGCCCGGTGTGCAGGCGTTTGCCCGCGTCACCCACGAGTTCAACCAGACGCTTTTCAATGTTGAGGTGAACGTCTTCGAGGTCGAGTAACCAGATAAAGGTGCCTGCTTGAATTTCGCTCAGGATCTGGTCCATGCCGCGCTCGATGTCTGCTAAATCTTGGGCCGTAATCACGTTGACGGCTGCCAGCATCTTGGCGTGTGCCAGTGAGCCCTGAATATCGACCAAGGCCAAGCGCTTGTCAAAATCAACGGATGCCGTGTAGCGTTTGACTAAGTCCGAAACAGGCTCTGAGAAGCGGGCTGACCAAGCTTCAGCTTTTTTATCAAATTGATTATGCGTAGGGTTTTGGGTGTTTTTCATGATGATCGGATTATAGAGTGCTGCGCAGAGCTCGCAGGCGTGCGATAATTTTCGGACAATAACTCGTATCACCGGAATCTTCATGTCTGCCGTCAAGGTCAGCATTGCACAAATTAATGCCTTAGTGGGTGACTTATCAGGAAATGCACAGCGAGTGCTCGAGGCGGCCCGCTTGGCACACGCCGCTGGGGCGCAGGTGCTGTTAACCCCCGAGCTGGTGCTCACAGGCTACCCACCCGAAGACCTGCTGCTCAGACCTTCATTTATCGACCAGTGCGATCAGGTGCTAAACGAGTTGCGCACCGGTTTGTCGGGTTTGACGGGGCTGCATGTCGTGGTGGGTCACGTTACCTGCCAAAATGGTTTGCTGCGTAATTCAGCCTCGGTGTTGGTGGACGGTGCCGTGTTGGGTACGTATTTCAAGCGCGAATTACCCAATTACGCGGTGTTCGATGAGCAGCGCTACTTCGAGCCCGGCGAACAAGCTTTTACCTTTAACGTGAATGGCGTTTGTTTTGGCGTCAATATTTGTGAGGACATCTGGTT